>Ga0310691_10003232_pt1 | contig 19932 bp, 17 predicted proteins | sample 176DNAGHGlowgp2_FD_203887 | JGI IMG/M metagenome (GOLD analysis project Ga0310691, IMG submission 203887) | Sheep rumen microbial communities from Palmerston North, Manawatu-Wanganui, New Zealand - 1766 DNA GHGlow gp2 (v2) (version 2) | ecosystem: Host-associated > Mammals > Digestive system >...
CCGGAACTCCTTCATACACAGTGTCGTTGAAATATGCGTAAGTGCCTTCGCAAACGATGTTCTTTGTCTGATAAACAGTGGACGTCGCTACAGACAGAACTCGTCCACAGAATATAATGTCAGCCCCGCTGTCTCCATACTCGACGCGAATCGTTGTCCTGAGGGGTAACATCGCGTCATAGAACGGCGAATTACTCTCCATACTGAACGTAAAGCTATCAGCAGCGTCTTCCTGTTGCTTAGCAATCGGCTTTGTGACGGGAAAGCTTCCTGTTGCACTCGGGACGCCAAACATGAGCGTTTCGCTGTTGATAACGCTGTTTCCGCTCTTGTAATGGTTAATATATACCCGATACAATTAGAGTCCTCCTTCCCGCCACTCGATCCGGCAGCTTCCGTTTCCGCTGACTGTCAGCCTGTTCATCCCGTTGGAAGCAGGTCCGAGTGTTCTTGAGCCGACTCCGCTTAAACTCTGCGTGACGCCTCCGAATGATGCGGTAATATTTCCGGACACCCAGATCAGCGTCGGCGTGAAAGCATAGTCTCCGGCGTAAATATCGAAAGTCTTTGCGGATCCGCTGACAGAAATGGCAGTGCTCATAACAGCGCTCCAGTCATAATCCGTATCGAAGTTGAACGGATCCCAAAGTTGGTTAGTGGTTCCCATCGGGTTGATTCGGATCTTAAACGGTTCCAACTGATAGGTAATCTGGATGGAACTGTTAGTTGCTCCGCTGGTCCACTGCCCAACTGTAAAGCGACCCTCATAATAATACTGAGGATCATCCATAAGGCGCATCTTTAAACGTTTGCCATGCAGAGCCCTTGTGATATCCCGGCGGATGGCTTCCCAGCTTTCGTGTCCGTTGTCGACCTGAAAATCGAGAGAACCCTGCCGCTGACCATAGATAATCCCGCCGGTCAAATATGTTGTCAGGTCCAGCATCCCGTGGGAACCAGGAATCTCGACAAACTTTGTGACGATGGTCGGATGCGCGATGGAAGGACGGGAGGAAGGAATCAGATGCCACGTATCCCAGGTATTATAGGCATCGCTAAAGTCCACGTAGGACTGCCCTCCGGAGCTTCTGGTAACAAGGTCGCCAAAAGACACCGAATGCTCCTCCGTATAATATGTCCCGTTACGATAGTACATAGGATTCCTTCCTCCTTCTTGAGTTTTTATACCATTTTGAATGAATCAGGGGGTACCGTCAGGGACAGCGATGCCTCTGTTGTTCATCCACATTTTTTGCCCAAGTGCCTGATCAACTCCGGTCGATGCTCATCGCGGCGATAGCCCTGGACAGATTGCCTACGTTGATGTTTACATTATCATTCATAACATTTAGAACACCTGTAACTTCTTTGATCTTCTGGTCAAGAATCTCTGGCGTGATCCGATTCTTGTTCTCAGGATTGGCAGCGTTGATGTTGTCAAGCAATGCTGTGACGTCAACCGTTCCGTTCTGATCCATCCCGAAGAATGTCTTCAGCTGTGAAGCAGCCTCCGTCATATCCAGAACCGGCTTGATCGTCGGATGCAGCGTTGGATCGGAATCGAAGGCAGATTTGATGCCAGTAGCTAAGAAACCTGCGATAGATGTTCCAGCTTCTCCGAATTTATTCTGAGCTTCGACGCTCTTGAACGCATTGGCCGTGGATTCAACAACAACTAGCAGCGAAGCCGCAAGTTTGCCACCTGGATCGCCGAAGGACTTGAATATCATGTCGGCAATTTCAGCGCCAGGAACCATAGAATCTGAGAATAATCCAAATAGTGTGCCGAGCTGTCCAATACCAGACATCAGTTCGGAAAGTGTTCCAAGCCGCTCTGTAGAAATAAGCGTGTTCAGTCCTTTGTCTAGGTTGATAACGAAATCCGCAATAGCCTTTCCGGTTGCCGGCATTTCAGAAGCGAAATAGCTCATTCGCTCGCCAATAGTGGAGTCGAGCTGTGCCATAGCTTCACTCATGCCTTTAGTGATTGTGATGACTGAATCAATTTTCTGTTCCGTCTGTTTGGCTATTGCCGGCTCAAATCCTGGAATTTCTTTGATATATCCGTAGAAATCCTTAATATAATAGCCAAATGTCCGAATCTGAGATCCAATGTTGGAAAGGGTGTTATTGCCTTTAACAAGCCTGGTAAAGAAACTGTCATCATATGAAACATCACCCAAAGATACAGAAAGCTTTCTAAACACTTCAAGTGCACTGTCAAAAGCCGTTATATTCTCGTTATTTAATTCAGTAATCATCGTACTAAATATAGACAAAGCATTAGACAATATTTCGAGACCATTGGCCATTCCAATAAATGCATTCGTAGTTCCAAGCTTTTCAAAATTAACAAGATTGGTATCGGACTGGAAAAATGCTTCACCGACAGCATTAAACAAATCTGTCATGAACTTTGTAAGCATTTCGATATCAAGATTCTCAGTAACCTTCTTAAGCTCTTCGTTGACATTTCCAATCCCCTGAAGCGACTTTACCGCAGTAGAGATCTTACTTAAGAATTCGCCGACTACAAGCAGCATACTGGCGCGTTGTTCGATATCGTACAAATATGCCTTCATGTTCAGATCCGCGCTGTCTATACCTTGCGTAATGACGGTGCCGTTTGCAGTTTTAATACCCAATGTCTGAAGATCATCATTACTGTTGATGTTATATGCCTTTGCATACTCTTCAGAAACTCCGGAATAAATATTTCCCATCGTCCGATAATAAGCGAGAAATAAGTCTTCTACATGCCCGAAAACTTTTGTTGCATCGACTAATTGCGAGTCCATACCGAGCAACGTATCTGTAATGGGCTTGAGTAGAGCAAGAAAATCAGATAGACTTTGACCCATATCTTTAACATTTTGAATGAAAGTATCGCTGATGACCTCAGCTGTATCTGCCAAAAGAACACCAGAAGCAGCCATCGCGCTAGATCCACCAAAAATAGTGGCAAGGGTGCCTAAAAATCCATCTGCTCCCTTACCCATATCAGCAGCTCCCTTTTTGAGTCCTGCAACATCTCTTGCTAATCCAACAGCATTGAACAAAACAAGAGAGCCCATAAACACCTGAATTTTATTAAAGAAATCGCCAAGTCTGTCTAGCAAATTTTCAACATGCTCAATATCTTTTTCGTTCCCGCTTGCCAAGATTGTTGTGATATATCCCATGATTCCGGCGATAGCGGCGATACCGACAGTAATTGCTGTCCATTTCATAAAGTCTGCGCCGGCCTCTGCTTCATTCGCAATTGAGAACATGTTTTCAACAGCCTGAATAACCTTGACGATACCCCAAATGATCAGAACAGCAGCGGCAACATTTCCTATTCCATTTAAACGATCAATAAAACTGGTTACTCCGGCTAGAACATTGTTTGCACTCTCGACAAAATCATTAGCCTTTTCGGGATCTGCTTTCTTCTCAGTGTCTTTGGCTGCCTGCTCCATACCATTCGTCATACCGCTAAACAGCTTTTCAAACCACTTTGCACCCTCTCCGGCAATGGTGCCAATTGCAGAACCAATAAATTCGGGTAATATGTCGAGGAAGAAATTCTTCAAGCTTTCGCCGATCTTAACAAGCGCATTTCGCAAAGCCGGAGTTTCTTCTTTATAGTTCTCTGTTACAGCATCTGCAATCGATTTCTTACCGGTCAAAGCATTAATCAGAATTTGTCCGATATCACTAAGGAAATCAAACGCAGCAGCAATTCCTTCGAGGATAACAGGGCCGATGTTCTTTAGAGCATTCAGGAAACCGTCCTTTAGTCCAGTAAAGAACGTCCAATTTCCTTGATCCTTGCTATGCTTCTTCAGTTCATCGTTTGCTTTCCATTGTCCATAAGTAACCCATCCGGTGACGCTTTCGGAATATACCTCGCTGACTTCGCTATTCTCTCCGCCAAATTGCTTGCCGATCCAGTCGAAAGCTTCGCGAATCTTAGCAGGAATTGTTTCGATAATAAACGTCTTAATAGTGTTCCCAAAGTTAGCAATCGCTTTGCCAAGCTCCGATTCAGGTTCTTTCCCGGTGAATATGGATGAAAAGCCTTCGAATATTTCGCCCGCTTTTCCTTTAACACCATCCCAGGCATCACTGATAAATCCGGGAATAATTTCGACAAAGAGTTTCTTAATCTGTTCGCCGATGCCTTTGATAGCCGTCACAAGGCGGGGCTCTTCACTGTCTGCTCCCTTTTCGGAAGACTCGGCAACATTTTCAACAATTTCAGCCGTTTTCTCCTGGGCAGCTGCTCCGGCCTTGTCCTCCGTGTTAATATCTTTAATCCATTTGCCAAGATTCCCGATGATACTATTTATGCCGGTGATGGCAAGCTCAATGCCCTGAGCGATCCATGTTGGTAAATCTTTCCAGATATTAGAAATGGTTTCACCAAGCCGCGTAACAAATTTCTGCCATCCGGAAAGCGCGGGAGCAGCATCATTGCTGTCTGGCGACAATTTATCTGTAATATTGTCAGCAGCCCACTGTGCATCTCCTTTAGCAGATTTTCCTGTAATCCGGTCATAAAAATCATTCCAAATCTTCCCGAATTCCGTAACAGCACTGTCAACAAACGAAAGAACGGTCGTCGGAAGATCCTCAACCAGGAATTTACCAATGGACTTTCCGAACTCAATAATAGCAGAGCCAATTGGATTAGCTTCTGCATCTGCGGAATTATCCCCTCGGAAGAAATTTGCGATTGTTGTCGGAAGATTGCTGAAGAACTGCGTCACCCAGGCAAGGGCTTCTTCTGCTCTGTCACGAATCCATCGAATGCCATCAGCAATAAGATTCGAAAACCATTCCTGATTCGACTCTATATCGTCTGTACCAGTAAAGATATGCGCAATCTCGTTCAGAAGCGTCTGACCAATTTCTTTGATCTTGCTGATGATATTGGAAAGATTGATCCCGTCGAACGGCTTCTTAAGCTTTTCCTCAACGTCTTTGCTGGTGGTTTCTTCATTATTTCCTGTTCCAAAGATCGCTCCAACGATTGCTGAAAGAATGTTTCCAGCGCCTTTGATCGCGGATTTGACATACTCAGGAATGTTGACGATGAATTTCTTTACTTCTAGAATGACTGTATCTAACCATTTACTGAATCCAGTTTTATACCTTGTCGTAAATGATTTCGTATAGAGCTTTCCATTCTTGTCGACGGCGGTCTTGGTAACGCCGACTTTCTTGCCAAAGAGGAATTCATCCAGAACATTGACAAGCCTTGTGAAGAAGTTGCCGACGCCCTTAAGCGCCTTATTAATATTGTTCGGAAGATCGTCGAACCACTTTCGAATGGACCGTGAAATATTATCGATGAAATACTGGAAGCGGGATCCTAGTTTGGCTGGAACTTTGACCCACTCGCCATTCTTATTCTTCTCATTGACAAATCTACTGTCGTCTACTCTGTTTCCAAATAAATAATTGAAAATTTCGTCAATCCAGCTGGTGACCTTTCCGACACCGTCGATGATTCGCTGTGGAATACTTAGAATGAACTCCTTGATATTCTGAATAGTCTGTTCAAGCCATTGCCCGAGAGGCGTCAGAACCTCCTGAGTCGTGGTATGACCGTCAGGGCCTTTCTTTGACTCTTTAGTAAAGAACAGATTATACAATGTATCGTAAATATTCTCACCGAACTGCCTTAATCTTGCAGGAATGCTTTTGATGAAGTTCCCGACATCTGTAATAGCTTGACTGACCCAGGCTTTTGCTTTCTGAACAAACTCATTCGTCTCGAAGAAATTTGTTAAACCAGCAAAAATTCCACCATTTTGATTGTTGTCTCCGTTAAGTCCGAGAAGTGTTTTAAGATCACCAATCAGAGCACTGAAGAAATTCTTAACAGCTGTAAGGCCTTCCTGGCAAGCGCTTTTGATCCCTTCGAAGTCCTTCCGAATCCGATCAAGAATTCCTTCGCCCTTCTCCATTTCTGCAGAATTGCCGGTAATCAGCTCCATGAAAAACCCGAGAACATTTGCAGCGAACTGAAGATTCATGGCAAAGCCATCCAGCGCCGTAGACACAAAGAATGCACCAACTTCCGCCAGGAAGTCGATAACTTTTCCAAGCGCCTGAGCAATCGGATTCAGGATGGTCAGGATATTTGTCAAACCGCTGTCAATGTCACTGAAGAACTGCTGATTATCACGCAGATTGACAAGAGGCTCCGTGATCTTGCCGAGAGCGTTAATCACGGCGTCGATAACTGGCGATAATGTGTAAAAGGCCTTGTGAAGAGTCGTAAAGACCATGCCAATGACTCTTCCTGCAATCGTAAATACAGATGACAGATTCGAAAATGCGGTTCTGATTCGATCTATTCGAGAGGTTCCGTCATCGAATACCTTCATTGTCATGAAGTCTTTGAACTCTTCAGCAGCTTTCTTAATATTCTCAGTAACATCACGAATATGCATTGTAAGAACGAATAACTTATCACCAATGGCCTGAATTTTTCCTTCCTGATCATCCTCAGCATCGCTGATTACATCAAACCCGGGCAAAATGCGCAGGAAAGTATCAAGAAGTGTACCAATGGCTTCCGTAATGTTCATAATGGACTGTCTAAAAACTTCTCCACCGGAACCTCTGCCAAGAGCGTCTGTTTCGTCCCAAGCCTCAATGATAGAATTACGGTATTCTCCGATGTTATAGACAACACTAGCTAATCCGCCATTTGAAAGATCAGTGAAGAACTCTTTTGCTTCGGACAACTTTCCAAACAGATGCTGGAACGTCGTTGACCATCCAGACGAAACAGCATCCTTCAAAGCGTTTATGACGTCTGTAAAGCTTCTTGCTTCCTTGGCGGCTTCATAGGCAGTTACAGCAAGCTTACCATACTTCTTTTCAAGCTCGGTTTCCCAGTTATCTCCGTAAAGCTTCTTAAACTCGGCCTTGGTCTTTTCGAGTTCATCGCGTCCGATCACTTCCATCCAATACTTGTTGCCAAATAACTGGTTCATCGCATTGGTATTCATAAAGTTATAGCGAAGCATTTCAGAAAGATTTTTTTCAGTAACTTTCTTTCCGGCTGTAACTTTTTTGTCGTTCTTGTTGATAGTTTCCCACATACCATCGCCGATCTTTTTAAGTGTTCCGGCAGCCTCGGCGGATTCCAGCATAGCCTGCTTGAATTCCGCGGTTGTCATGTTGAGCAGTTCAAGAGATCGGTAATCGGTATATTTCAGTGTGCCGGATGAATATGCCTGACTCAGGTTAAAGAACGCCCGACTTGCATCGGTGGCATTGATACCTGCATTAGCACAGGCGTTAGCGATACCCTCAACGTTCTTGGCAGCATCATCAAGATTGACACCCGCCGCACGCATCTTACTCATCGCGTCAGTCATCTGGCTTAGCGAATATGAAGTTTCATCCGAATATGTCTGAAGTCGTTTGATCGCTTTATATGATGCATCTTCGGATTCACCGGAGCTCATCATAACTCGGACTGAAGTCAGCATCTGTTCATATTTGCTCATGCCAGCGCTGATCTGATCTGTGCTGATTCCACGAACGAAGCGGGTAACACTTTGTTCCATTTTGAAGAAAACACCGGCGACCTGATCTGCAAGACCTCCAAGGATTCTCTGCTTGATCATTCCGGTAAACGTTGTCAACCGATCGGTCAGTGTCCCCAGGGATTTGCTCATAGAGTCAGCGGATTCCTTAGTCTTCTCAGCTAGCGTGCTGATGTTCTTCGTCTCGTCTTTTATGTTGAGACTCTTTTTCAGCTCATCCAGCTTTTTGACCGTCTTGTTAACGCCTTTTTCAAAGTCAGATGCGTCAAACTTCGCTGCTACAATCCGCTCGTCAACCGTCGTGGCCATTCCTGGTTACCTCCTCCCATGCTTCGTTCGCCATCCTGTTAAATACCCTCTCGATGGCCGGGTTAATATAGTCGGTGCCCTTAACAAATCCGCCGTTCCGTGTTGCGTGTCCGTATTGCAGGATCAGGGCAATGTTTACGTTTTTCTGTATGTTGCTGTTGGACCAGACGATCCGATACTCTCCATCTTGATCCTTTTCGACCTTATATGTCCAGCTCTCAGCCGTCTTGCCGCTGTCTTTCGGGGTGGCTTCCTGAAGCGCTTCAACCCCGCGACGACCATACTTGTCCAAAATATGAGGAATCAGCGGCTTGATATGAAGAGATTTTGTAAGGAACCGCTCAAGATGTGTAAATCCACCGCGATGCTCAAAATTGATCTTCATACCAGGCCGCCTCCTCTTATCCTCTGCTGCCAGAAGCGGCTCTGCGCGAACGGTTAAGAGCCGCGTTCATGGCGTATAGTTCCTGATTGTTCATCTGCTGTGGGTTGCCCTTGGCATTGCAGATTCGAATCAGAGTGATCAGCCGGTTCAGTCGCCATTTTTCACACTCGAATGGAATCCCATTGGTTAGCATCCAATAGTAAATCAGTTCAGAGGTGACTGTCTCCTGTCGGCCCTTGGATGACTGCTTCCGACGATCCATGATTGTGGTCGCCGTAGCAGGATCCATAATATAATCCTGAATCTTCTTCAGGTTTTCATGCCCCATCAGCTGATAGACATTATCCGGAACATCGCTGTTGATCGTCATGCAGCGAACATAATCCAGAAATTCAGCAGGGGTCTTTTGCTCATCTTTCAGGAAAGGTTTCTTCCATTTTGATTCCCATTTGGAGATAGAGACGAGACTGTGCTCCAGCTTCAGCTTAAAAGTGTGAATATAGACAAACTCCTGGTTCTCCTCGTCGTAATACTCCTGTTCGGGGATATCCAGAATCAGCATGAGCCTTCCTCCAGTCCTTTATTTCACGGCACTAAGCAGGTGCGCGTTCCCATCCTCCTCGACAGGCGTCAAAACGTCTTCAGGCTTGACATCCTTCGCAGAATCGCCGCGCATGTCTTCCGGCATAAGAGCGTTGATGAACGCGGCGGCTTTCTTGCCATCGCTCAGCAGTTCCATATACAGGACGTTATAGGCCTCGGTGTGCGTGAAAGCCGTGGACAGCTCGTCGCTCTTGTTGAACAGCTTTCCGTCCGGGGACTTCTCGCCGTACGCTTTCAGGATGATCTTCTTGAAGGCAGCCATGATCTTCGGGATATCCTGCTTTTCCATAATCAGGGTCAGCAGCTGCCGCATACCGCCATCAACCTCGGTTTCCATCTCCATCAGCTCGGCCTTATTCAGGTTGAAATAGAAGTTCTCCTTGCGCTTGTTTCCATTGTAATCGGTGTATTCAATTAGTTTCCTTAACATAGTAGCATTCCTTCCTTTCTCTTTGTCCCGGAAAAAAATAGTCGTTGGAAATGAAGGAGAGCACCTCCAAATTCAGAAGTGCTCTCCTTCGTAGATCATAAATCAGTCCGCGTCAAACTTCGCCAGCACTTCGTCTGGAGTGAGAAGCGTGGGAGTTATAGCGTCAACTGCATCAATATTATTCTGGGCATCCGCTTCAACGGCATCGCGGCCATAAATGTTATCCAGCAGTTCCTGCAGAGCCGCCTTCTGCTCGGTAGTCGTTAACTTGGTGCTGTCGATGGTGATTTCGCATGTCGCCTTATGGCCGGTCACCGCGACAGGCGTGCTGTTCGCTTCCCAGCTGAAAGTGATCGCATCCGGATTCTCGTTAATCGTGGTGTATCCGCGGCTGGACGGAGAAGCTGTGCTATTATAGATCAGGTGCAGCTTAAAGCCCTTATCCATGCCAGGGTGAGCTTCGTCACCAACGTTGGTCTTATAGGCAAGACCAAAGGCTTTCCGGTTCTGCTGGCCAAGAAATACGCCGGGCTTGGCTTCCTTGCTGCCATCGCACTCAGCCCACTCATCCGGATACGTATACGCCTCGATCGTGAAGCCGAAACGCTCGGCGGAACGCATTGAAGCGTACTTGATGTTATCGGCATACAAATCCGTAACATCCGCGCCGCTGGGATTCTCAGTGATCGCCGTTACGCCGTTCCAGGCAACGCCGGTACCATAGGTATTTTCGGCCATCGGAAAAAGGACGACTTCGCTTACACCAGCCTCGATTTCACGGGTGCCGGCGTTATGCCATACTATTTTAGACATATGTGTCTACCTCCATCAAAAAGAAATGTCGTACGCGTAGTGGAATAAACCATCCGCCGTATATGGCCGATTCAGGTGACAATATTCCAGATCGTCAAGTGTTTCCACCATCGGATCATCCGCGTCTCTTGTGATATAGACCAGGGTGTATCGTTTCGTCCTGAAATATCGCCGGTTGTCAGCGAACATGTCCTGATGACGGCTCAGGCTGTAAACGATACAGGGGTATTTGAGCTTGAAGGATTCCGGAGGATCATAATATACGTGGTCAGTCCCCAGTGTTGTCCTCAGAATCCTGTCCAGTTCCACTCGCGACCGGGCCATTGTACAATCCTCCAATCGTGAGGATGAGCCGGGGCCTCTGGATCTCAATATTCGTGATTTCCCAGAGGTCCCCATGCCATCTCACATATTTCATCGCACCGAGATTCTCATTGGCGAACGAGTCGGCAACAATGCTGATGGTGTTGTTAATGACCAGGTTTTCGTTGGTTCCATTCCCATTTTGATCCCAACGGCGGGTGTTGCGCATGACATCTCCGTAATACTCCCTTTCGGAAGACTCCTCGCGCCATACGCTGGGATGGTTAATCGGATCATACTCGACGGTGCGAATGAATCCGATCACTCCATGAAACCGGGCCATACAATACCCTCCTTAGGTAGCCAGGGTCAGGCCCTTCAGGCTATAAGTCTTAGTCTCAACTACGCTGTTATACTTGACAGTCAGAATAAGCTTCTGCGTATCCTTGTTTGCAATACGCAGAACAGCATTCAGATCACTGTCAAGAGTCACAGCGGGATGAACACCATTATACAGTTCGATCGTAGCAACGGCTCCTTCAGGAACTCCGGTTGCTTTTACGAACATGAAATGTCCCGTGGATTCTTCAGCACTCCAGGTTCCAGGATCCCATACGGTACCATCACTGATGTTTTTCAGTGTACCGGTGAAGGCATTTCCACTGACTGCAAGATTGGTCTGCATGTCAGATGCATCAACACCAAATGCTTCCGCGTCAACACTCTCCGGTGCAAGTGCGACGCTAATTAAGGGTTTGCCGGCTGGGGCTGTACAGAGCCACCCGCTTTGGTCCAAGGCTTCGGCTTCATAGAAGGCTCAATGTCGAGGAACGCAGGAGTGGTGTGTTCGGTTTCGATAATCAGCGCAGAGAACGGCTTCACCAGAGCACCACTGCAACGGGTTTCGATCAGATACTTCTGCTGGTTGTAATCGATATCGAAGTCATCGAACATATTGACGGAGCCGCCCTTGTCAGCGCCCACGTTGTAATCCTTCAGGTTGACGATAATACCCAGCAGATCATATTCGGTCGTGGTGTTGCCCACGGTCTCGCTACGGGTACCGGCCTGCTCAAACACCGGAACGGTAATAATATCGTTCACGCGCAGAGCGGTCGCCAGAGCCTGCTTGGTGGGATACAGGAAATGTCCGATGCCGTCTTCCAGCAGCAGCATTTCAGTCAGCACGCTCTCCGTGGTGTAGAAGTTCGGATTGCCGGATCCACGATACTGCGCCCGGGCCTTGATAATCTTCTTGATCAGGCTCTTGGCATGGGCAACACCGGTCTCTTCAGTGACCTTCACCTTGATGGAGAACAGATCATCGTCCTTCCAGATGGAACGGATATGGCTGTCAGAAATCTTATCATCGCTGGAGGGATTCCGGCCATCGCCGATCAGAATCGCGCGGGCGATTTCCTCATCCAGCATCATCCGCATTTCTCCCTTGATCCAGGCAACTACGTCGAAGTCAGTAATATCGATCACGTCATCGCGATCCAGCTTCTGCTTCTTGTAAATGGTCTGAGGATCAGTCGTCCGCTTAAGCAGCGTGAAGACTTCTTCCTTCTTCCGGTTGCCCTTCATATATCCCAGAGCACGAGCTTCGTCCTCGGTAATATCCGCGAACATACTCTTAATCCGGCTGAAGGGAGTATGATGCACAGCGCCCATAACACCGGCAACCCACCCGGTATCCCTCTTGATAAACTCAGGAGGGTTATTCAGATTTTTGTAATCCGGGAACAGCCAGTCAATCTGGTCAATACCGTATTCGGCAGTGTGGGCCAGAACGGAGTCGCGCAGGCTGCCGCTCTTCTTCGCATCGCTGAAAATCGCCTCGGTTTCGGCATGGGAAAGGGTGTTGTTGCCCTGGGGAGCGCCAGCGGCGCCTTCGAAAATGTTATGCTGCATGTCATTTCCTCCAAACATGGACTGAGCGAGAGCGTAGTCATACGCTTCGTCGTCTTCATAATCTTCGGGATCCAGTTCTTCATCATCGTCTTCGTCGTCATCTTCGTCGAATTCGTCTTCGGGATCGTAGTCCTCATCGTTCTCGTTATCCTCGTAGTCGTCTTCGTCGTCCATGGCATTGATGGTATCGAGCTGTCCCTGTTCATAAGCAGCCTGGACAGCGGCCTGCTGCTCTTCGGTCATACCAGCCAGGATTTCCTCAAAATCCATAGGTTCATCCTCCTCGTCAGATTCACCGTGATAAAGCTCGACAAGACTGTCTTCGCCCATACAGATCAGGGCTTCTTCATCATCAGTGTCATAGGTTCCGTCGCTGTGCGCAAACGTCAGGTTTTCGATTCTTGCCATCTTGTTTGCACCAGTCAGTACAATGCTCACTTCGCGAATCTGACCATGGACGACGTCTCCGCCGCGCTGCACCAGCTGATTGGCATAAATGCTGAGCGCGTCAAGATCTCCATTGCCAAGGGATTCCTTCGTGGCCTGTGCTTTTGGGTTTCTGTTGAACCAGCCGTAACAATAAACGCCTTCGTCGCGATTCTCGAGAAGGCAGTGCCCCAGGACATTTTCCGGGTCGTTGTGCTGATGCTGGAATACGAGCGGGACTGTCTCTCCGTCGTTGTCCACAAAAGCATTCCGACGAATCGTTCGTCCATCAGAGCACTTGACATCGTTTACGGTGGCCCATCCCGCAAAATCATACGGGCGATTTTGTCTGGGCATAAGCTACCTCCTGTCATCAGGCGGAAGAGCGCTTGGGGACTTCCTCAGCGGGTTCTTCTTCCCCATTTTGATCGTTATACTCTTCAGCCAGATCAACAATTTCGTTGTCGGACAACCCTTTGAGATCGTCCTCGTTCAGACCGGCATTTAGTAGTGTCTCGCGAGCCTCCTTCAGCTCCTCCGGATCGACAGGTTCTTCCTCTTCCGCTCCGGGATCTACTTCGGCAGGCATGTTCGGATTCCTGAGTTCATCCGCCTTCGGATCATCAGCCGGCGGCAGGCCAAGCTTGGCACGCACTTCGTTGGCCGTCATGATTTCGTTCCGGATGAACTTGTCGCCAAGGTCTGCCATCTTCTCTGCAGGAACCAGTTTGAAATGATCCTGGAAGTACATGATGGATTGCCCCTGTGTACGGGCGGTCTTGGTTAGAAACTTCCGGATCAGTTCATCGCAAATCGCGTTAAGAATCGGTTCGATAGTTCCGTTCTGGTATCGGAGCATCATCTTTTCATCGGCGGTTCCGTCGAAAACTTCCATAGGGATACCAAGCTGGCTGTACAGGAACCGGGTAAAATACTCGACCTGTTCCTTGAAGTTATTTTCAACGGATCGGTTCAGCTGCGTGATCTTTTCGGTTGCGTCAGCATAAGCGACACCGTATTTTGATCCGGCCAGCTGTTCCTCAAGCTTCTTGCGTCTCCGTTCAGCCTCAGCCATTCGCTGCTCGGTCCGGATCGTGTATGGAAGCTGCATGATGATGTCGAGTTTCCCGGAGGAATTCTGTTCATCCGTGAAATCCATAAGGTTCAGTTTTCGGATAACGCGCTGCAGGGTCGAGTTGGGTTCGTTCATGATGTTGTAGAACGGGTTTTCCACGATCGCGCACATCTTCTTAGGAACCCAGATCTCTTCTTTTTCGCCTCGCTGTTCATTGAAAAGCAGCACCTTGACGTCTTCGGGCTTCCATTGGGTGATTTTGCCAGTCCGCATGCTGAGGATATCGAACCCGCCGGTCATTCTGGGGTTGACATCCGTGTCAACAGGAACGATGGCAACACAGCCCTCGTCGAACATAGACACCACAACATCCCGAATAAACTGCCTCCCTGTCTGATCCGTGTTGGCGGAAATGGTAAGGCAGTCATTCAGGCTTGATTTGAGAATATCGATCAGGCGGCCTTTATTATCCGTACGCACATGACGAATATCTACGTTTGATACGTCTACTGCGATCCGTGTATATGCCGCCGTTACGATAGACCGTTCATTTCCTCGTGTCAGTCGCACTCGATCGGGGCGATTGGCACTGCTGTATCCGACGGTCAGCGGATATGCTCGCTCAATGGGATCCGATTTGTTTCGAAAGGCATTCCAGGCATGCTGGAGCCTCTTCCCTAATGAGGGCATCCAATCACCTCATTTTGTTGTAATTCGAAAAGAAACGTGATATGATGCAGGCATCGAACCACGCGAGTCGAAAGACTCTGATAACATAGGAGGGATAAGCATGAGCATCATTGATTGTCTGGCCTTGCTGTGAATCCTAATTCACTCTATCTACAGAGCCAATCATCCGAAGAAAGGCACAGAACATCGTTCCGGCTTGGCAAACTTCTTCATAACGTTGATTCTGGATATATTGTTATATCTCTTCCTGTCAACGCTAATCGGATCTGCGATCGGGCTCTATGGGCCTATCGTTCTCTTTCAGTCTTTGCTGAAATAGCCTTATTTCTGACGCTTCTTGCCCTGGCGATTGCCTCCGCCATTAGCGTACTGGGTGCCCTTGAAGGCCTTATTCATTTCTTTACGGAACTCAGCAGCCTTCCTGGCGGCCCGCTTGGTCGTGGCAGCACGATAAGCGTTATACCCAGCAGCACCAGCCAGACCAACACCAAGAGCACCGGCACCAACGCGGGCGATGGTGTTGTTGGTAATTCCGGATTTCTTAATCTTATCGGCACCCGTGATGGTCCTCGCGCCCAGCTGACCCTCTAGCTTGTTTCCATTCACAAAGCTGTTAGCAACGTGTTTACCACCGGCCATGTTAATCCTGTCAGCAATTCCGTTGCTGATGCTCTTGCTGTGTCCCCACTTGGAAACCGCTTCAGCGCCACGCGCCACTCCAACGCCCATAGGAGCAGCGGCATTGCCAACGCTCTTACCAGCGGTATTGATGTTATGGCCCGCCCGAATCGCGAGAGACCGAAGTTTACGATTGCCGATCCCGGGAGCAGCCTTCGCGATCGCGGAGCCAACACCGGACATGCCTGCTCCGACCCCTCTCATAGCGCGGGAACCAAAGGATCCAACCTGGTGCATAGCATTACTTACTCCGCCGGTTCCAGCCGCAGCCAGTCCGCCAGCCGCCGCAGCGCCAGCGCCAAGCAGAGCAGCCCGGCGAGCATATTTTCTACCGCTGGCGGCACGCTTCTCAAGCTTGGCCAGTTTCTTCTGAGCCTTCCGATACTGGCGGCCTAGCGCTCTGGTGTTTCCGCTTTCCCGAGCTTTGCGGACGCCCCATCTCATTCCCCTGATGCCGTAGTGAGCGAGATACTCAGGGCTTCGCTCAATGGCATACATATACGTGTTTTCGTACATAGTTGTAAACCTCCGTCATTCAAATGCATCTCGATAGAGTTTGTAAGCGACAAGCGCGTCCATTAGCGCCGCAACTGAGTCAATTTTTTGCTCGTGTCGCTTCTTCATTAATTTTCGGTTACCGTTTGTATCTTCCAGGGTAATCGCGTTACCCATGGTGAATGACATCATTTGCTGGTCAAATATCAAAAGTCGATCCTCCGCCAGCTTCTTAATTTCGCCCAATGGTACGGACTCGGTTCTCGCTCCCTGCGGAACCTTGACAATGCCAAACGGTCCGTTGTTCTGTTCCCATTTCTCGATAAAATCCTTCGCATAATATGGGTCGTAACCAACCGACTCCACCTGGTATCGAGAATTATCAATAAACGCTTGCAATTCGTCATATACCTCAAGGATATCAAGCATCGTTCCCTCCATGATTACGAGGGTGCCTTCCTTGATAAACTCTTCATATTTCTGCCGCATTGCCAAAGGCAGGTTTGCAAACGTGGACGAGGTAATATAGCATCTCGTCTTAACACCGAATGACCCATCGCCGATCGGGAACAGAAATGTAAAAGCGCAGAAGTCGTCGCCTCGCGAGAGGTCAACGCCCATGGAACAGCGCATATTCCAGAAATCTCTTTTGCGATGAGGAAGGGTCTCTTTATACGTAAAGAAATACGTAAAGCCCTCGCACGGTATTCCGAATCTCTTGGCCAGCGTATCATTTCTTGTCGACGGCGCTTTCTCTGCTCTTTCGACATCCAGCTGGTATGCTTCATAGGTGACAGTTTTTCCTAGATTCGGATTTGCTTTAACCCACATGCTCGGGTTTCCGACCTCTTTGACGTCATCGAGGCGGTAGTACCAGATAGAAACATGCGGATTGTAATACTCGCCCTTCAGGATGCTCATCAGCTCCATTTTGATGGTATCGCCGATAGAATTTCGGACAACTCCTTCAGAGCTTGTACAGACGATCAGATAGTCGTCCAGTTTGGATGCGCCTTGCTCGATTGCACCAATGACGTCTTCACGGATATCTCCGGACAGCCATTCGTCAATAGTTGCGACCTTACAGCGAAGGCCCTGAAGTTTGTCAACTGACATGGGACGAGTTTCCACAATAGACCCGGTAATAAAATTCTGAATGCCGAGTTTTGTGGATGCGAGCTTACAGCGGTCTGCCTTGGAACCTGTCGTATTCTGGAGAGAACCTTCTGTAAGGAATTTAAACAATGGCCCACGGGATCTCGTGATTGAAGTACGGATCGGAGCCAGAGTTTCTTCTGCTTGTCTGATCGTAGGCGCTGTAACAATTTGGTCTGTTGTGCTTGGCTCGATGTTTAGGAAATAATTCTGTAAACACGCCGCATAGACCGATTTGGCTGCACCTCGTCCGACGATCAGAAACTGTTTGGTTGTCAGGCGTTTCTTAATGGTCCGCTGTTCATATTGGACAGATATTCCGTCAGCTCCGGTAGTAGGTACACTGCGCTTTACGTAATAATACCATCCGAAAATCTGTTCAGCCCATACCTTGAACGAATCAAGGAGTTTCAGGTCTCCGCCATCTGTTAAAGTGAGCTCTTCTTCACAGAAAGCGATAAATCCTTCAACCGGCTGTGGATCATAGTAAACGCCTGGGTTCTCAATCAGAGCGTCGATCCGGTTCATCTCCATGGATATTTCCCGGCATACAGGGATCTCTCCGCGTCTGACTGCTTCCCGAAACAACCCGTAGTATTTAGGCGTGGCTGTATTAGAAAGGCGCGTTAGTTGCGACCTCTTCTCTTACGCTTACGCAGCTGACTTGTATTGCGATAATCGTTTGCACGACGGGCACTATTGCTTGAATAATTTCCGCTTCCTAGCGCCTGAATCGGGTTAGAAACTCTGCCAGATGTATACAATCGGGTATTCCTATCTGTCCAAGCCTGCTCAGCAGCGCTTCTGGATTCTTTTCTTCGAATCTCCTCAGCCCATTGCTGTCTGGCTCTACTCTGGCGTTCTTTTTCAGCGGCGTCAAGACGGGCCTGCTTCTGAGCTTCGGTCTGTTCGTGTTTACGCTGAGCAGCTTCCAGACGTTTTACAGATGCAGCATATGCATGCTTCTGTTCCGCAGCTTCCTGCCTGGCACGACGCTCCTCCCGTTTACGTTCATTGGCTGCTTCTCTCTGTAAGCTCATGCCTTTGCTGTATCGCTGCTCATAGTAGCTCCCGTAGCTATCTCCAAGAAGCTTTCCATCGTTGTCATACTTAGCTCCATAGAGATACGCATTCCTTGCTCTTTCTTCCTGCCGCTGACGATCTCTATCATATTCATATTCGTCTTTACGCTGTTGCTGCTTGAACTCTCTTTCAGCCTTGCGTTCAGCCTCTCTCTGGGCGCTCTTGATCCGACGGCGTTCTTTCTTCTGTTCAAGCTGATCCGCCTGTTCAGCACGAAGTCGATCAGTCTTAAGTATGGAACCTCTGCTGATTCTTTCAGAAGCCATTCGGCCAACACCCTGGCCAACGCCAGAAATGAGTCCTTCACCGACGGATTTCCTCAAGCGACTCCAAATAGTAGGTTCTGTATTGGACAGTGAACGTGCGTCTCTTTCAAGCGCAAGCCGACTAGTAATCCGACGAACTTGATCATCAGTAAGCTTACCATATTTCAGTTTACCTTTACGCGCCTGCGCCATAGCACGCTGTGTCTGACGCTCATACTTCGCTTCCGGAGAATTATAAGCTCTCCAACTGGCCTGGGCTTTCTTGATGCCGCTCTTCATCATGCGGCTCAATTTGCTCTGTGCTTTCTTGTAAGCAGCACTTCTTGGTCTTCTGGATCCTGTATGTCTGGGCTTGTCATGGCGGACGCCCCATTTCATTCCTTTGACGCCCCAGTGTGCAAGCTCATTCGGATCATCCGTAACCGCATAGTAAGTCATGGATCTGTTGCACCCCCTTCTGCGTCTTGCTCGGCCTGGACATTTAGGCGAAACTCAAGCTCACTGATTCGGCTGTTGAGTGACTCTGCCACGGTAGATGAGGCCGGCGGATCGAAAATAAGGCGAACACGCATATAAATGAATTGCCGGACAGCGTCTTGAAGTTTTGCGTTGTCTGTGAATTCATCCCAAGTGTTGTCTGGTCCTATGATGGAGAAACCTTCTTCGGGCCCAATTCCAAGTTGGTGCAAAGATAGAAATTCACCATTGATAAGGTCCTTGATTTGGTAGTCGAATCCGTCATCGTGGCTTGCGATCCCTAAAAGCTTTTTGACACTGTTCAGGATGCTCGACGAATCAAGGACTGTTTCGTCTCCCATTGAGGTTCCTCCTTTCCATTAAAATTTTTCAGGCCTTGCGCCTGCCTATGAACTCTTCCACGGGCAAGTATCATTTGGTTTCCGCTCAATAAGCTTTGGCAAAAGATTCTTGTCACCGTAGTGTATTGCCTGATGGGTGTTGAATGAAACGCAGATGAGGTATTCAGGATTCAAGATCCACTCTTCTGCATTGTAAATGTCTTTTGGAAGTATGGGATTCATGTGATGAACGTATATTCCATTTTGAAGTTCATAACCTTCAACTCCAAGATCGCGGCCTTCATCACGAATGATCACATCGCGACGGATCTTTTTCCATTCCGCCGATTTGTAAAACCTTTGATTCACCCAACGGTCAAACCCGAACGTATTTTTGCCAACTTCGCCACCAATCTTCAGATAATCGAATCGTTCCTCAAAAGTAGGGAGCAGTAGAAGATCTGTATAGCATCTAATCATCGCTGTTACCGTTGGCGCTGTATCTCAACATCGCTTTGATGGCTTCCGCATACAGCTCCTTGCTTTCTTTTGTTGAACGAATCTGTTCTGCCTTGGCGCTTGTTAACTGAATCTCGTTCTGGAGTCGCTGAAGTTCCAATTGGCGCTCTTTTATTCCAAGTTTGAGGAAGAAAACTGTCTCCTGAGATGATGCGGATCCGTCGAGCAATCGTTGCTCTACCAGATCCATCGCGTAGGAGATGCACCGCGCCTCCCTTCCCTCTGAAGTTAAGGACTGTGGAGCCTGCGATTCAGGTTCCTTAGTAACCGTCTTCTTTGTCTTCACAGACTTTTCAACTCCTTTAGGGGTAAATCAAAAAGTTTCAATCATTATTTGATGCGTTTCTTCATGACAAATACCCCCTTTCTATTTGTTCCTGTTTACTTCCGGATGAGAAAACCCGATTTCAGAATCACTCCCCCGGAGTTTTTTTCAAG
>Ga0310691_10003234_pt1 | contig 19923 bp, 31 predicted proteins | sample 176DNAGHGlowgp2_FD_203887 | JGI IMG/M metagenome (GOLD analysis project Ga0310691, IMG submission 203887) | Sheep rumen microbial communities from Palmerston North, Manawatu-Wanganui, New Zealand - 1766 DNA GHGlow gp2 (v2) (version 2) | ecosystem: Host-associated > Mammals > Digestive system >...
TGGCCGAATGGTTATCTAATGAAGAGACCGTTTGCGTCACCAACGCCGACTTCACCCGTCTGCAAGAGCTGTTCCAGTTCAACGGCATCCCCCATTACGAAACCATCACACCCGACTGCCGTCGCGTTCGCGATGACCTCCGCATCGACGGCTACGACAACTTCGACTACGAACTGGCGAGACTGAAGGAAAGGCTGAAATAAAACCAAAATGAATATGAAGCAAACCATCATCACCATCCTGTTTGCCCTCGTAATAGTGGCGGATACATCAGATGCGTTTAATTTCCGCATCGACCACAAAGATGTCGCCATCGCGGTCAACAAGGACATTGCGGGGAATCAAGTCCCAGACGATAAAGGTACCGTTGGAATAGCGACCAACAGCATTCTCATGGTTGAAGCCAAGGGCTGCCATATACGTGTCGATGGATATCTGTGGCGCAGGTTCGGCATTCTTTACGAGATCTTGCTTCAGAGTATGTGTCATTCTCGTTCCCACTCGGTCCCGGTGTTCCCAAATCGAACACGGCATCTATTGGTATCCACAGACCGTGCTCCTTGGCAAACGATTCGGTGATGCGCTGTTCGATTTCGAAAGGGCTTACATGTGGCTGGCCATCTCCATGTTGCGCTTCATATAGTTTGCTGCGTCGACGGAGTTCATCGGCGATTGCTGCGATTCGGCTATTTTCCGCATCTTGCGCTCCGTCGCTTCCTTGTGAAACTGATTCAAGAACGTCATAGTCCATACCGTTTAATTGATTTCGGCGACAAAGGTACGAAATAAAAACGAAAACAAGTACAATAATAAAGAAATTTTATATGAACAAGAAAACCATAGAGAATACAAAATTTGTGGGGATTGTCATATTTCGTCGAAATAAGTTTGTGGGGAATGTATTTTTGGACACAATTAGTTGAAAGAGATTAAAGGAATATAGTTAAATTGAATTAAGGAAGTACGAAAAATCATACTTTTGGTTTGTCGAATCAGTATTTCTTCGTATCTTTGCACCAAAAGTACGATAAATCATACGATGATGGATATAGGAACAGTGATTAAGGAGCGCAGGGCATTGCTGGGAATCTCGCAGCAAGACCTCTCGGATTATTCTGGAGTAGGCATCTCTACAGTCAAGGATTTGGAGCGAGGCGTGGGCAATCCGTCGCTACAGACACTACAGAAGATACTGGATGTGGTAGGTATGGAAATGGTATTGCAAGTGAAACAGACCGTTAAATAGCATAGAGCATGAGAAAAGTGAATGTGTATTACGGAGATGTCTATGCCGGACAACTCGTTGAGTTGTCAAGGGGCAACTATGAATTCACCTACGATGATGCTTTTCGTGCCGACGGCAGTACACCACCAGTATCTGTCAACTTGCCCAAGAGCCAGAAGGTGTATCACTCGGAGCGCATCTTCCCCGTATTTACCAATATGTTGCCAGAGGGAGCCAACCGCAGGGCATTGTGCAGAGCGAGGAAGGTGGACGAGAGCGATTTCTTCGGTATGCTGGAGATGATTTGCGGCATGGATGCTATCGGGAAGTTTGTACTTAAAAGACCAGAAGAATGAAGACGATAGAAGTTTGCCCATCAACATTGCGACCAGGTTTCTCTACCTATTCGCCCCAAGCCGTCAAGGAATTGTTTGACGGTGTGGTGGTTTCGCCCTTTATTGATATCGATTTCGAGAACGAGCGCGACCAGCAGCAGGCGATGGAGAACATGAACAATATGTCAATCTCTGGTGCTCAGGAGAAATTCTCTGCCATCATTGATGGCGGGAAAATCCGTCTGGCTCACAAAGGCGAACAAGCCACCTATATTCTAAAGCCAGCACCTTTTAACCTGAGTCTTTCCACCCGCAAACAGATACCAGCCAACGAACACCTGACCATGCAGATAGCATCTCAGGTCTATGGCATACGCACCGCCAGCAACGGTCTGTGTTTCAGCAACAGTGGCCAGTCGGTGTATATCACGAAGCGCTTTGACGTGATAAACGGCGTGAAAGAGAGTTCGCAGGAGGACTTTGCCACTGTCCTGCAGATGACAGAGGAAGGCAGCGACAGCAATTTCAAATATCATGGCAACTATGCACAGATAGCAGATGCCATCCGGCAGTTCGTGCCTGCATGGATGCCACAGATGGAGCAGTTCTTCCGGATGGTAGTGTTTGATTATCTGTTTGCCAACGAGGATGCCCACATGAAGAACTTTTCATTGATAAACAGAAACGGCGAGTATTTCCTGGCTCCTGCATACGATCTTATCAATACCTGCATCCATATCCAAAGTGGCAGCGACCTGGGACTGATGGACGGGCTTTCGCCAGATATTGAGAAAAGCGATGTGTATGACAGGACGTTGCATCCCTGCAGGCTGGACTTTGAACGATTCGCAGAAAGAATCGGATTGCCTAAGAAACGTGCTGCCTCTGTGCTCGATATGTTTATGGAGATTCCACAAGAGACATACGCACTCATCGACCACTCTTTCTTGAATGACAAGATGAAACGCACTTACAAGCGTGTTATTGAGGAGCGGAAAACACGTTTCATTCGACAGTCAGAATAAATCGTAAATTGTAAATAGTCAAATAGTAAATTAATTCGATGATTCTCGTAGTTGATGACGATAAAAATATCCGGCTCTCGCTGAAGCTCATACTGGAGCGCAACGAGTATGAGGTGGCCCTGGCCGAGGGGCCGAAGGAGGCGATGCAGATAGTCCGCAACACTCCGGCGGTGGAGCTGGTGCTGATGGATATGAATTACACAAGGGCTACTGACGGCGAGGAAGGACTGACACTGCTGAAGCAGGTAAAGGTGTTCCGCCCCGAGGTGCCTTGTATCCTGATGACGGCATGGGGCAGCATCGACCTGGCTGTGCAGGGCATGCGTGCTGGTGCCTTTGACTTCATTACTAAACCGTGGGACAACGGCGTGTTGTTGGAGCGGATTGAAACGGCCATCAAGATAAATGGCGGGAATCACGGGGACAGGTCGCGTGATATGCTCGGCATAGCGAGCAATCATGGACCTGTCCCCGTGATTCCCTCACCCATAGTCGGCACATCCCTCTCTGGCATTCTTACCACTGTAGCCCGCGTGGCTCCCACCAATGCACCCGTCTTGATTACAGGTGAAAGCGGTACGGGCAAGGAACTCATCGCAGAGGCTATCCACCGACAGAGCCAACGGGCTAACGGGCCGCTTGTGAAGGTGAACCTCGGCGGTATCTCCACATCGCTGTTCGAGAGCGAGATGTTCGGCCACAAGAAAGGCTCGTTTACTGATGCCAAGGCCGACCGCATAGGCCGTTTTGAACTGGCTAATGGCGGGACTATCTTCCTTGACGAGATTGGCGAACTGTCGTTGGCCAGCCAGGTAAAACTGTTGCGGGTGCTGCAAGACCAGACCTACGAGGTGCTGGGCGACAGCAAGACACGCCGAACGGATGTCCGAGTGGTCTGCGCCACGAATGCTGACCTTCGTGCGATGGTTGAGGAAAAGACCTTCCGTGAGGATCTGTTCTACCGCATCAATATCATCAACCTCCATCTGCCGCCTCTGCGTGACCGGCGTGAGGACATACCGCTTTTGGTTAATCACTTCCTTCGGATGGCTTGTGAGGCAAACGGCCTCCCGCATGTCACTGTCTCGACAGAGGCCATCGGCTATCTTCAGACGCTTCCGTTTCCTGGTAATATCCGAGAACTGAAGAATCTGGCAGAAAGGGCTCTGTTGATGAAAGATCCTGTCGCCAGCCAACTTACTGCTGCTGACTTCCAAAGTCTCACCCCGCAGTCCTCGTGCCAGGAGTCTCACCCGATAGGGGCTTCTGTCGCCACCCTCGACTCTATGGAGCGCAACGCCATTGCAGCCTGCATTGACAAGCACAACGGCAACCTCTCTCTCGTAGCCAAGGAACTGGGCATCAGCCGTGGTGCCCTGTACCGCAAAATAGAAAAGCACGGACTATGAAACTTAAGCATTATTTCGTTCTCCTCACAGTAGGCATTGTCCTGTTGGCCGGCGTAGCGCTCTTCGCTACGTTCCGCAGTCACCCCACATTGTTCTACGTCACCGAGGGGTTCGTGGTTCTGCTGCTGTGTTACCTCTGGTATTTCTACCGCAAGACCATCCGACCCTACGACACGCTGATTGGCGGCATGGAACTGGTGAAAGATCTCGACCTGACTACGCGCCTTGCGCCGTCGGGACAGCATGAGACCGACATCATCGTCCGCACGTTCAACGACCTGCTGAACCGTCTGCGCAGCGAGCATCTCAGACTCCAAGAACAATACACCTTCCTCAACCTCCTTATTGAGGCCTCACCGATGGGTGTCATCCAATGCGACCTTGACGGCAACACTACTTCCATGAATCCCGCAGCCCGTGAGATGTTGTCACCCAGTATCGAAGAAACCATCCACAAACTGCCTCTTGGTGAGACGACCACCGTGCGCATTCCTGGTGAACCGCAACTATTCCGCATCAGTCACCTGTCATTTCCCGACCGTGGTTTCCAACATCCGTTCTTCCTCATAGAATCACTGACCTCAGAGGTGCGCCTGGCAGAAAAAGCAGCCTATGAGCGCGTTATCCGGATGATAGCCCACGAGGTGAACAATAGCGTGGCAGGAATCATAGGCAGCCTCTCTGGCGACGAGGCTGAGCGCCTCACTGCCCTCTCTGCCTTCGTCACCCGCTTTGCCGATGTGGTAAAGATCCCACAGCCGCAACTGCAACTCTGCGACCTCAGTGAGGAGGTGGATGCTTGTCGCCCATTCCTTGAAAACCTGTGTACTCAGGCTCATGTCCAAATCGAATTCCGTTTGACCGACGAAGCCATACCCGTTCATCTTGACACCGTCCTTTTCCAGCAGGTGCTTATAAACATTGTCAAGAATGCCGTGGAGAGTATTGGTAAGGAGAATGGTCTCATCATCCTCGCAGTTACCACACCCGCGACACTCACCATCACCGACAATGGCCGGGGTATTCAGCCATCTGTTGCCAAACATCTCTTTACTCCCTTCTTCTCCACCAAGCCACAAGGTCAGGGACTCGGTCTTCTGCTCATTCGCGACATCCTTACTTCTCATCATTGCACGTTCAGTCTGCTCACAGACCCCGAAGACCACCTAACCCGCTTTACCATCCAGTTTCTTATGAAGAAATAATCGTCATTAAGTACTTGTTAGGCCAATCTGTGCCGTCAAACACAAAAAATAATTGTAAACCATAAGGTTTTTGCGATTATTTTTGTACTTTTGTCAGCAAATTACAAACAGACAAACAAAATGGACAAGAAACTGAAACAGGGCTCGCTCTGCGTACATGCAGGGTATAAGGCCAAGAACGGAGAACCGATAGAGTTGCCTATCATCCAGTCGACAACCTTCAAGTATGACGACTCGGACGAGATGGCGAAGTTGTTTGACCTCGAAAAGGAGGGGTATTTCTATACCCGTCTGCAAAACCCGACGAACGATGCGGTGGCAGCGAAGATTGCCGCACTGGAAGGCGGTGTGGGGGCTGTGCTGACCTCCTCTGGTCAGGCTGCCAACTTCTACGCCATCTTCAACATCTGTCAGGCCGGTGACCACTTCATCACCTCCAACGAGATCTATGGCGGTACCTACAACCTCTTCGGCGTGACGCTGAAGAAACTCGGCATAGACTGCACGTTTATCTCGCAGGAAGCCTCCGACGAGGAGATACAGGCTGCCTTCCGTCCGAACACCAAGGCTTTCTTCGGTGAGACCATCTCCAATCCAGGCTGTGCGGTCTTCGACATCGAACGCTTCGCCAACATCGCCCATAAGAACGGGGTGCCCCTCATCATCGACAACACCTTCGCCACACCCATCAACTGTCGCCCGTTTGAGTGGGGTGCCGACATCGTCACCCACTCCACCACGAAGTATATGGACGGACTGGCCACACAGGTGGGCGGTGTGGTAGTGGACAGCGGTAACTTCGACTGGCTGGCTCACGCCGAGAAATTCCCCGGCCTCTGCACACCCGACGAGTCATATCATGGTCTCACCTACGTGAAGGCCTTCGGCAAGATGGGTTACTCCACGAAACTCGTGGCCCAACTGATGCGCGACCTCGGCAGCATCCCTGGCCCGCAGAACGCTTTTCTGCTCCACCTCGGTCTGCAGACACTCCATCTGCGTATGGCCCAGCACTGTAAGAACGCCCAGAAGGTGGCTGAATTCCTGCACGACAACGAGAAGGTGGCGTGGGTTCACTACTGCGGACTGCCTACCGACAAGAACTACGCCCTCGGACAGAAATACCTGCCCAATGGCTCCTGCGGTGTGATTGCCTTCGGACTGAAAGGCACCCGCGAGACCGCCATCAAGTGGATGGACTCCTTGGAGATGATTAATATCGTGACCCACGTGGCCGATGCGCGCACCTGTGTGCTGCACCCCGCCTCGCACACCCACCGTCAGTTGAGCGACGAACAACTGCGCGAAGCCGGTGTTGCTCCCGACTTGATCCGTCTCTCCGTCGGTATCGAGGATGTGGAGGATATTCTCGATGATATCAAGCAAGCATTAGCCAAGATTTAACAAATTGTAACTCTATAAGAAAAATATTCGGTACTTTCCTTGGAAGGTACTGATATTTTTTCTATATTTGCACCATCAAAGTAACAAAATGCAATCTTAGAACAGTAAATTAAAAACCAAGAAGACTATGGAAGTTGAAAAAATCATGCAAGCCTTGGAGCAGAAGCATCCTGGCGAACTGGAGTACTTACAGGCAGTAAGAGAGGTGTTGGAAAGCATTAAAGATGTGTACAACCAGCATCCCGAGTTCGAAAAGGCAAAGATCATAGAGCGCATCGTGGAGCCGGAACGCATCACGACCTTCCGCGTGCCCTGGGTTGACGACAAGGGCGAGGTACAGGTGAACATCGGTTACCGCGTACAGTTCAATAGCGCCATCGGCCCGTACAAGGGCGGACTGCGCTTCCACCCGTCGGTGAACCTGAGCATCCTGAAGTTTCTCGGCTTCGAACAGACCTTCAAGAATGCCCTCACCACCCTGCCGATGGGCGGTGGCAAAGGAGGCTCGGACTTCTCGATCCGCGGCAAGAGCGACAATGAGGTGATGAAATTCTGTCAGGCCTTCATGTGCGAACTCTATAAGGTGATTGGGCCAGATATGGACGTGCCTGCTGGTGACATCGGCGTGGGAGCCCGCGAGATCGGCTACCTGTTCGGCTACTACAAGAAACTGACGAGCCAGTTCCACGGTGCCACCCTGACGGGTAAAGGCATGGAATGGGGCGGCTCCATCCTCCGTCCGGAGGCTACAGGCTATGGTGCCCTCTATTTCGTACATCACATGATGGATACCCACGGACTCGACATCAAGGGTAAGACGGTTGCCCTCTCTGGCTTCGGCAATGTGGCCTGGGGTGCTGCCAAAAAGGCTACCGAACTCGGTGCGAAGGTCATCACCATCAGCGGCCCGGATGGCTATATCTACGACCCAGAAGGCCTCGATGCCGAGAAGATTGAGTATCTGCTGGAACTCCGCGCCAGCGGCAACGATGTCTGTCAGCCCTACGAAGAAGAGTTCCCCGGCTCGAAGTTCTTCGCTGGCAAGAAACCCTGGGAGCAGAAGGCTGATATCTATCTACCTTGTGCCACCCAGAACGAACTGAACGGCGAGGATGCCGACAAGATACTGGCACAGAAACCGCTCTGCGTGGCTGAGGTGTCAAATATGGGCTGCACCGCCGAGGCTGTGAACAAGTTCATCGCCGCTGGTCAGTTGTTTGCTCCTGGTAAGGCTGTGAATGCCGGTGGCGTGGCTACCTCCGGTCTGGAGATGACACAGAACTCGATGCGTATGTCGTGGACAGCCGAGGAGGTAGACCTGCGTCTGCACCAGATCATGTCGGGTATCCACGAGCAATGCGTGAAGTACGGCAAGGAGCCCAGTGGTTACATCAACTACGTGAAGGGTGCCAACGTGGCCGGTTTCATGAAGGTTGCCAAGGCCATGCTGGCACAAGGAATAGTATAAAAAAGGTACGGGAAATGAGGAATGTTGATTACTTGATATGCAGAAACCTGTCACTGATGCTGTCGCTCAGGAAGGTGTGCATGGTAATCATCATTTCTCATTTCTCATTTCTCATGCCTCATTCCTCTGCGCAAACGCAGAAAGGAAAGGCTTCGTACTATGCCCTGAAGTTCACGGGGCGCAAGACCGCCAGCGGAGAACGGATGCACCACGACAGTCTGACGTGTGCCCACAGGACCTACCCTTTCGGCACCCAACTCAAGGTGACCAATCCCGCTAATGGCAAAAGCGTCATCGTACGCGTCACAGACCGCGGTCCATACGTCAAGGGGCGCATCATCGACCTGTCAGCCCGCGCTGCCCGTGAGATTGGCATCATCGCCCAAGGCATCGCGCCAGTCATCGTAGAACGGTATCATCCCGCCATCGTTCCCTTTATGCCCGACGACATAGAATTGCCCGACTTTGAGATTGGCACCAATGAGGGGTCAGACTCCAAACCGATCTGGGTGGCACTGAAGGAAGACAGTGACAGAAAGTTACGAGAACAAAAAGCCCGTGAGGAAGAGGCACTCAGGAAGAAAGCCCTGACTGCGACGGAACAGAAGCCCGCCGCAGAGACAGTCACGCCCGTAGAGGCACCCAAAGCCCCGGCAACCAATCAGTCGTCGAGACAAAAGGGAGAAGATGCACTACTGGAGGACATCAACAAGAGTCCAAACAAGTCGAAGGCATACCTGAAACGGCAAGGGAAATGAAAAAGGAGGGGGAACCCTCCTTCTTTCATTATTTCTTTCTCGTCTGGATTGTGAATTGCCTGCTTTGCGAGGCGATTTCCTTGTTCGCCTGTAACACCCCGATCTTTATCACGGCCTCACCGTCTTTCAGACTACTGTCGGCCTTGACAGATGCCGTATAACGGACACCCTTGCCTGGTGGGATGCTCTCAATGAGAATATTCTCCGAGATATGGATATGTTTGTTTCCCGTAATCTCTGCGACGGAAGGCTGAACACCATAGACGGGCTTCGAAGAATTGTTGTAAATCTCAAAGACCACACGGGCTTCCTCACCACGCATTAACATACCATCGCGGCTGGCGTCGAGCACACGGGCATTGCGAATCTCCAAAGCGGCAGGAGGAGCAGTTACTCCACTATTTGACGATTCACCGAAATCCTCGCCGAAGCCAAAGAGTCGATCGTCGCCACCATTGTTCGCATCAAAGCCACTATCCTCACTATAAGCATAGTCGTCTGTCTGACGCGGCGAAACAGTGCGCTGTCTATTACGCTGACGGGCCGCCTTGTAATCCTCGTACTTCTGCTGCTCCGCATCATCGGCAGCCTGACCGATGGCTGCACCGACGATGGCACCACCGGCCATACCAATCAGAGAACCGACATCACTACCTCGATGCCCACCGGATATACCACCGATGGCAGAGCCGATCATCGAGCCAAACCAGCCGCCAGTGACAGCACCCTGACCCGTATAGGTACCACAACTGCTCAGCAGCACCATCGCACTCACCAATAAGAACAGAACTTTCTTCATAATCGTCACGTTTTTAATTGTTGAACGCTGCAAAGGTAAGCATAAATTTATAACCGACAAAGGGGAAAACCCGAAATGTATATAGGGGAAACCCTAAAAAAGCCCGCATCGTGTTGTGCGATGCGGGCCTTGATATAGGGATTCAGTAGAATCTTATTCAGCCTTTGCTTCTTCGGCGGGAGCCTCTTCTGCAGCAGGAGCCTCAGCGGCAGGAGCCTCAGCAGCGGGAGCAGACTCAGTCTTGGCAGCGCCACCACGACGGCTACGACGGGTCTTCTTCTTGCCAGCATCCTTAGCCATATCGGGATCGAAGTCTACGAGTTCGATGAAGCATACCTGGGCTGCGTCGCCCTGACGGGTACCGAGTTTGATGATACGGGTGTATCCACCGGGACGGTCACCAACCTTGGCAGCCACCTCTCCGAAGAGTTCCTTGATGGCTTCCTTGTTCTGCAGGTAACTGAATACCACACGACGTGAGTTGGTGGAGTCATCCTTAGCCTTTGTAATCAGGGGCTCGATGTACTTCTTCAAGGCCTTTGCCTTGGCAACGGTCGTAGTGATTCTTTTGTGCTCTATCAGCGAGATGGCCATGTTTGCAAGCATGGCAGCGCGGTGACTGGCAGTACGACCGAGATGGTTGAATTTCTTATTATGTCTCATTTTTCTTTTTTGCTTTTATTGGGCATTCGGCATGTCCTCACAGACTTACTCCCTGTCCAGTTTATACTTTGAAATGTCGGTTCCAAACGACAGATTCAGACTCTCGAGCAAATCATCAAGCTCCGTGAGCGATTTCTTACCGAAGTTGCGGAATTTCAAGAGGTCGGTCTTGTTGTACTGCACCAGATCACCAAGTGTCTCCACGTCGGCAGCCTTCAGACAGTTCAGGGCACGAACAGAGAGGTTCATGTCAACCAGACGAGTCTTCAACAACTGACGCATGTGCAGGATCTCCTCATCAAACTCCTGGTTGGTCTCCGTCTCAGAAGTCTCAAGTGTGATCTTCTCGTCAGAGAACAGCATGAAGTGGTAGATCAGGATCTTGGCAGCCTCCTTCAGGGCATCCTTCGGGTGAATGGAACCGTCCGTCGTGATTTCCATGACGAGTTTGTCGTAGTCGGTCTTCTGCTCGACACGATAAGGCTCGACAGCGTACTTCACATTACGGATAGGTGTGTAAATAGAGTCGATTGCTATGACGTTCACATCGGTGCAGAACTCGCGATTCTCATCAGCGGGTACATATCCGCGACCTTTGTTGATCGTAAGGTCAATCTGCATCGAGGCTTTGGAATCTAAATGACAAATCACCAAATCAGGATTCAGCACCTCAAATCCAGTCAGATACTTGCCGATATCACCGGCTTTGAATTCGGTAGAATTCTCGACCGTGATACTGACTTTCTCGTTCTCGAATTCTTCTACTACTTGCTTGAACCTCACCTGTTTGAGATTCAAGATAATGTTGGTCACATCTTCCTTTACACCAGGTACAGATGAGAACTCGTGCTCAACACCGGCAATCTTGATGGTGTTGATGGCATAGCCCTCAAGCGATGAAAGAAGAATGCGGCGGAGGGCGTTACCGATGGTCACGCCGAAACCGGGCTCCAAAGGACGGAATTCGAACTTGCCGAATTTGTCGGAAGCCTCCAACATTACGACTTTATCAGGTTTTTGAAATGCTAATATCGCCATTAATTTAATGATTTAGTTCTTAGAGTACAACTCAACGATTAACTGCTCCTTAATGTTCTCAGGGATGTCGGCACGCTCCGGCTTGTGGAGGAACTTACCGCTCTTAGAGTTCTCATCCCACTCGATCCAAGGATACTTGCTGTGGTTGAAGCCTGCAAGGGCTGCCTCGATGACCTCGAGAGACTTTGACTTCTCACGGACGCCAACGATCTGGCCCGGTTTCACAGCGTAAGAGGGGATGTTAACAACCTGACCATCAACGGTGATATGCTTGTGTCCCACTAACTGACGGGCAGCAGCGCGGGTAGGAGCAATACCAAGACGGAACACTACATTGTCGAGTCGGCTCTCCAGATTCTGGAGCAGCACCTCACCGGTAATACCGTCGGCCTTTGCAGCCTTCTCAAACATATTACGGAACTGACGCTCAAGTACTCCATAGGTATACTTGGCCTTCTGCTTCTCTGCCAGCATGACTGCATACTCCGACTGCTTGCGGCGACGGTTGTTGCCATGCTGTCCCGGGGGGAAGTTCCTGCGGGACAAAACTTTGTCCGGGCCGAAGATGGCTTCTCCAAATCGGCGGGCAACTTTTGATTTCGGTCCTAAATATCTTGCCATAATCTTTAAAAAATAAAATTAAACTCTACGACGCTTCGGAGGACGGCATCCGTTGTGTGGCAGTGGGGTAACGTCGATAATCTCCATCACCTCGATACCTGCACCATGGATGGCACGGATAGCGGACTCACGACCGTTACCGGGGCCTTTCACATAGGCCTTCACCTTGCGCAGACCCAGGTCGTAAGCAACCTTTGCGCAATCCTCTGCTGCCATCTGGGCAGCGTACGGGGTGTTCTTCTTAGAACCACGGAAGCCCATCTTACCGGCCGACGACCAAGAGATCACCTGACCCTCGTCGTTTGCCAGCGAAACGATAATATTATTGAAAGAACTGTGTACGTGGAGTTGGCCGATGGCGTTCACCCTCACGTTTCTCTTCTTAGAAGTGACTGTTTTCTTTGCCATAATTCTTAATCTTTAAACGTTCAACTTAGAATTACTTCGTAGCCTTCTTCTTGTTGGCAACAGTCTTCTTCTTTCCCTTACGGGTACGAGCATTATTCTTGGTACTCTGACCGCGAACGGGAAGACCGTTACGATGACGGACGCCACGATAGCAACCAATATCCATCAGTCGCTTGATATTCAACTGGATCTCACTGCGGAGATCACCTTCTACTTTGAATTCAGCGCCGATAATTTCACGGATTTTGGCGGCCTGATCGTCACTCCACTCATTGACCTTCAGGTCACGGCTGACACCTGCCTTATCCAATATCTTTGCTGAACTACTTCGACCAATACCATAGATATAGGTCAATGCGATTTCGCCACGCTTATTCTGGGGCAAATCTACTCCAACAATTCTTATTGCCATTTGTTAAATAAAAGTGATAAATAAAATACTAAAATTTCGAAATTCTGCTAAAAAGCATGCAAAGGTACGAAGATTTTCTCAAACCTCCGCACTTTTTATGCTTAATTAACATTAACCCTGACGCATTTTGTACTTAGGGTTCTTCTTGTTGATGACGAACAGGCGTCCCTTACGGCGGACAATCTTGCAGTCCGGGGTACGCTTCTTCAATGATGCTCTTGTCTTCATATTCTTGTCTCTTGTTTATTTGTATCTGAATACAATCCTACCTTTTGTCAGGTCGTAAGGACTCATTTCCACCTTCACCTTATCGCCTGGCAGAATCTTGATGTAGTGCATGCGCATCTTACCCGAGATATGGGCGATGATGGGCACGCCATTCTCCAATTCCACGCGGAACATGGCATTTGACAACGCCTCTACAATTGTTCCGTCTTGCTCAATAGCACCTTGCTTTGCCATTCTTACTGTTTAATATAGTTTACCTTCTATTTTCTCTACTTCCTCAAACGATGATAAAATCTCAGCCTTACCCCTACGGATGCATATCGTGTGCTCGAAATGGGCTGCGGGCTTGCCGTCACGCGTACGGATGGTCCAACGGTCGGCATCAAGCCAGATGTCACGCTTACCCATCGTAATCATCGGTTCTATGGCGATGCACATCGAGGCTTTCAGCATCACACCGTTGCCTCGCCGACCGTAGTTTGGCACCTGCGGGTCTTCATGCATCTCACGACCGATACCGTGGCCGGTCAGTTCGCGGACGATGCCATAGCCGTGGGCCTCGCAGTGATCCTGCACCGCACTGCTGATATCTCCGAGGTGCCTTCCTGCCTGTGCCGCCTCGATACCGAGGTAGAGCGCTTCCTTCGTGGTCTTGAGCAACTGCCTGACCTCTTCAGAGATCTCGCCTACACAGAACGTATAGCAGGAGTCGCCGTTGAAGCCGCTGAGGAGCGTACCGCAGTCAATGGAGATGATGTCTCCCTCTTTCAGCACTGTCTCCTTGTTAGGAACGCCATGCACCACCACATCGTTGACCGATGTGCAGATACTGGCAGGAAACGGTCCTCCGTAGGGATTCGGGAACCCCTTGAATGTCGGAACGGCACCGTGGTCACGGATGAACGCATCGGCAATCTGATCCAACTGGAGGGTCGTTACACCAGGTTTGATATGTTTCGCCAATTCGCCAAGCGTTTTACCAACGAGTTGGTTCGCCTGGCGCATTAGTTCTATTTCATCTTCAGTCTTCAGAAATATCTTCATAGAAGATTAGTAAGCCGCCATGCCACGGCCGTGGATACGACCAGAACTGAGCAGACCGTCGTAGTGACGCATCAGCAGGTGAGACTCAATCTGTGCCAGTGTGTCGAGCACGACACCGACGAGAATCAGCAGTGATGTTCCACCGAAGAACTGAGAAAAAGCATCCTGTACATTCAACAGGCTTGCGAAAGCGGGCATGATAGCGATGAAGGCAATGAACAGAGAGCCCGGCAGGGTGATGCGTGACATCACTGTGTCGATATACTCTGCGGTCTCCTTACCAGGCTTGACACCCGGGATGAAACCGTTGTTGCGCTTCATATCCTCAGCCATCTGCGTCGGATTCAGCGTGATAGCCGTATAGAAATAGGTGAATGCGATGATCAGTATCGCAAAGACGATGTTATAGGCAAATGAATGATGATCCATCATCGTACGAATGACCTGCATGACCGGTGAGGTGCTCTCCGGGCTCATCCACTGTGCGAGTGACAGGGGGATGAACATAATGGCCTGTGCGAAGATGATAGGCATCACATTGGCTGCAAACAACTTCAGTGGGATATACTGACGGGCACCGCCTACCTGCTTGTTGCCGACAAGACGTTTTGCATACTGTACAGGCACCTTGCGGACACCCTGTACCAGAACAATAGCCGCGCATACAACTGCATAGAGAATGATAATCTCGACGAGGAACATCACGAGACCACCACCGGTGATGGCGGTGAAGCGTGAGGTGACCTCCTGGATAAATGCCTGCGGCAGGCGGGCAATGATACCGATCATGATGATCAGCGAGACACCATTTCCAATACCCTTATCCGTGATGCGCTCACCCAGCCAGAGGATGAACATACTTCCTGCTGCAAGGATGATGATGGCGGGCACCATGAAGGCAGACCAGGAGATTCCTGATGCCAGGGCTGCGCCCGACTGCATCTTCAGGTTGATCAGATAGCCCGGAGCCTGGAAGGCCAGGATAGCCACCGTCAGGTAACGGGTATAGGCACTGATCTTCTTGCGTCCGCTCTCACCCTCGCGCTGCATCTTCTGGAAATAAGGCACAGCGACTGCGAGAAGTTGCATCAAGATGGAAGCAGTGATGTATGGCATGATTCCAAGTGCGAAGATTGACGCATTGGAAAATGCACCACCGGAGAACATATCGAGCAGCGACATCAGACCACCGGCAGTCTGCTCCTGAAGTTTATTCAACATGGCAGGATTGATACCGGGGAGTACCACGAACGAGCCGAAACGATAAATCGCTACAAACAGAAGCGTAATGAGGAGACGCATGCGCAGGTCCTCGATCTTCCAGATGTTCTTCAGTGTCTCTATTAACTTCTTCATCTTACTTCTTAGATAATTGTTGCGTTACCACCTACTGCCTTGATTGCTTCCTCGGCAGTCTTTGAGAATGCATTGGCCTCTACGTCAACCTTTGCCTTGAGTTCACCATTGCCCAGCACCTTCACCAACTCCTTACCGTTGGTCAGACCAGCAGCAACGAGTTCTGCGACGCCGATCTTGGTGAGGTTCTTCTCCTCAGCAAGTCTCTGAAGGGTAGAAAGGTTCACTGCAAAGTACTCCTTATGGTTGATGTTCTTGAAACCACCCTTCGGGAGACGGCGCTGCAGCGGCATCTGACCACCTTCAAAACCAATCTTTCTCTTATAACCAGAACGAGCCTTGGCACCCTTGTGACCACGGGTAGAAGTACCGCCCAGACCCGAACCGGGACCGCGACCGATACGACGACGTGAATGAGTTGAGCCTTCAGCCGGCTTTAAATTATTCAGTTTCATAATCGAATCTTCTTTAAATTGTTAATTACTCAACGACGGTCACCAGATGGTGCACCTTGCGAATCATACCACGGATTGAAGGAGTATCCTCTACCTCAACAACCTGAGAGATCTTACGCAGGCCGAGAGCCTGGAGCGTACGCTTCTGGTCTACCGGATAACCGATCTTACTCTTAATCTGCTTAATCTTAATTGTTGCCATAATCAGTGTCTCCTTTATCCTTTAAATACTTTTTCCATACTGATACCGCGTTGACCTGCCACCGTGTAGGCATCACGCATCTGGCTCAGAGCCGTGATGGTAGCCTTCACCAGGTTGTGAGGGTTGGAAGAACCCTTCGACTTGGCAAGCACGTCCTTGACACCTACGCTCTCCAGCACGGCACGCATAGCACCACCAGCCACAAGACCGGTACCGGCAGCAGCGGGCTTCAGGAACACCTGAGCACCACCGTAGCGGGCTTCCATCTCATGGGGGATCGTACCCTTGAGTACGGGAACTTTCACAAGATTCTTCTTGGCTGCCTCTACACCCTTGGCAATAGCGGCTGTCACTTCACCAGCCTTACCCAGACCCCAGCCGATGATGCCGTTGCCGTCGCCGACAACCACAATGGCTGCGAATGTAAAGGTGCGACCACCCTTCGTAACTTTTGTTACACGGTTGATGGCAACCAGTCTGTCTTTCAACTCTACGTCACTATTTACTTTAACATTTTTCATTGCCATAATCGTTTAGAATTTAAGTCCACCTTTACGTGCTGCGTCTGCAAGCGACTTCACACGGCCATGATACAGGTAGCCGTTACGGTCGAAGACCACGGCGCTGACGCCTGCCTCCTGAGCCTTCTGGGCTAACAGTTCACCGACCTTCTCAGCCTGCTGGATCTTCGGCATAGCCTCGAGTCCCAGTGAGGATGCAGATGCAAGTGTTTTACCTTCCAAATCATTGATTACCTGGGCGTAGATCTGCTTGTTGCTGCGGAACACGCTCAGACGAGGACGCTCGGCTGTGCCGAACACGTTCTTGCGAATTCTATATTTGATCTTAATTCGTCTTTCTATTTTCTTCGTTGTCATAATCTTGAATTCTTAATTCTTAATTCTTAATTACTTAATTACTTAGCAGATGCCGACTTACCCGACTTACGGCGGATAACCTCACCCTTGAACAAGATACCCTTTCCTTTGTAAGGTTCAGGCATACGGAAAGAACGAATTTTAGCACAAATCAGGCCGAGCAGTGCCTTGTCGCAAGACTCGAGGATGATCTGGGGATTCTGGTTACGCTCCATCTTGGTCTCCACCTTCACTTCCTGCGGAAGTTGGATGAAGATGGGGTGCGTGTAACCCAGTGAGAACTCGATGATGTTACCCTGGTTGGACACACGGTAACCCACACCTACAAGTTCCATCTCCTTCTTATAACCCTCGCTTACGCCAACGACCATATTGTTGACAAGCGCACGATAGAGACCGTGGAAAGCCTGCTTCTGCTTGATGTTCACAGGGCTGTTCTCGTCGATCTCGAATGTGATGTGACCATCCTCCACCTTCATCTTGATGGAAGCGTCTACCTTCTGTGACAGTTCACCCTTGGGACCCTTCACGGTAACGACACCGTCCTGAGCCTGAGATACTGTAACGCCAGCGGGGATGCTAATGGGCAATTTACCTATTCTTGACATAGTTGCTTCCTCCTATTAATATACATAGCAAAGCACCTCGCCGCCAATCTTCAGGGCAGCAGCCTCTTTGTCTGTCATTACACCCTTGGACGTGGAAAGGATAGCGATTCCAAGTCCGTTAATAACTCTCGGCATGTCTTTGTAGCCAGTATACTGGCGAAGACCTGGTGTGGATACTCGCTTCAGGCACTTGATGGCGTTCTCACGAGTGGCTGGGTCGTACTTCAGGGCCACCTTGATAGTACCCTGAGGACCATCCTCGATGAACTTGTAGTTCAGGATGTAACCCTTCTCGAAGAGGATCTTTGTGATCTCTTTCTTCAAGTTTGACGCAGGCACCTCCACGACACGGTGATGTGCCATGATGGCGTTTCTGAGTCTGGTCAGATAATCTGCTATTGGATCTGTCATAAAATAAAGTTTTTAATTGATCGGGACTGCCCCGACAATATTAATAAATAAAAATGTCTCTTGCTTGAGTGAGCGGATTTTACCAACTGGCCTTCTTCACACCCGGAATCAGACCGCTTGATGCCATCTCACGGAACTGGATACGGGAGAGACCGAACTGGCGCATATATCCCTTTGGACGACCTGTGATCTTGCAACGGTTGTGCAGACGGATGGGGTTGGCGTTACGGGGGATGCTCTGCAGTTTGCGGGCTGCCTCGTATGCCTCGGCAGGATCCTCACTGGTGGCAATCACCTTCTTCAGAGCCGCACGCTTCTCAGCATAGCGGGCCACGAGTTTTGCGCGCTTGACCTCACGGGCCTTCATTGATTCTTTTGCCATATCTCTTAGTCTTTATTGTTCTTGAATGGGAGACCGAAGGCCTTCAGCAGTGCGAAGCCCTCCTCGTCAGTCTTTGCAGAGGTGACGAAGGTGATGTTCATACCCTGGATGCGGTCTACTGAATCGATATTAATCTCCGGGAAGATAATCTGCTCCTGGATACCCAGTGTGTAGTTACCACGGCCGTCGAACTTGCTCTCGATACCCTTGAAGTCGCGGATACGGGGCAGAGCCACGCGGACGAGTTTCTCCAGGAACTCATACATGCGCTCACGGCGAAGGGTCACCATCACGCCGATAGGCATCTTCTTACGAAGTTTGAAGTTGGCGATATCCTTCTTCGAGTAGGTGGCGACAGCCTTCTGACCACAGATGGCGGAAATCTCGTTGATGGCCACGTCGATGATCTTCTTGTCCTGTGTGGCATCACCCAGACCCTGGTTGACGACAATCTTCTTCAGGACGGGAATCTCCATCTTGGAACCATAGTTGAACTGCTTATGCAGGGCGGGAGCGATCTGCTCGTTGTACACCTGCTTTAACTGTGCTGTATTTGCCATTACTTAATCTCCTCCCCTGACTTTTTAGCGATACGAGTGACCTTCTTTCCCTCGCGCTTGATAGACACGCGTGTGGGCTTGCCGCTCTTCGGATCGATCAAACTAATATTTGAGATGTGAATAGGAGCCTCAATCTTCTCGAAACCTCCCTGAGGATTCTTGGCACTCGGCTTGGCGCTCTTGCTGATGATGTTCACACCCTCAACGATGGCGCGCTGCTTGTCGGTCAAGACCTTCAGCACCTTACCAGTCTTGCCCTTGTCCTCACCGGCCAGGACGATGACTGTATCATTTTTCTTAATATTGAACTTTGCCATTTCTTTAAATTTTACACTTTTAACTTTTCACTATTAAAGTACCTCAGGTGCTAAAGAAACGACCTTCATGTTCACGGCACGGAGTTCACGGGCTACGGGGCCGAAGATACGGCTGCCGCGCAACTCACCGGCATTGTTCAGCAGCACGCAGGCATTGTCGTCGAAGCGGATGTACGAGCCATCGGCACGGCGGATTTCCTTCTTTGTGCGAACAACCAAAGCCTTTGATACTGCACCCTTTTTCACGTCACTTGTAGGGATCGCGTTCTTGATAGAGACGACGATGATATCACCTACGCTGGCATAACGGCGACGGGTACCGCCCAGTACACGAATGCAGAGAGCCTCGCGTGCGCCGCTGTTGTCAGCAACAGTCAATCTTGTTTCTGTCTGTATCATAATTACTTAGCTTTTTCAACGATTTGAACTAATCTCCATCTCTTTGTCTTTGACAGAGGACGGGTTTCCATAATGAGCACGGTATCACCTACATTGCACTCGTTCTTCTCGTCGTGCACGTGATACTTCTTTGTCTTCTGGACAAACTTACCATAAATAGGGTGCTTCTCCTTGAACTTAGCGGCAATAACAATGGTTTTATCCATCTTGTTGCTGATAACGACACCCTGTCTTGTCTTTCTTAAATTTCTTGTTTCCATCTGGACCATTGTTATTTGTTAAGTTCTCTCTGATGAAGTTCTGTTTTCATACG
>Ga0310691_10003235_pt1 | contig 19922 bp, 13 predicted proteins | sample 176DNAGHGlowgp2_FD_203887 | JGI IMG/M metagenome (GOLD analysis project Ga0310691, IMG submission 203887) | Sheep rumen microbial communities from Palmerston North, Manawatu-Wanganui, New Zealand - 1766 DNA GHGlow gp2 (v2) (version 2) | ecosystem: Host-associated > Mammals > Digestive system >...
TAAAGATGCAGTTGATCCTGAAATCATGAAATATCTGTATGATAACAGAGATCACAGAGAGCTTTGGAAGGGCGTTCCAATCCAAACAGACGGTAAAGTTCAGCTTAGAGATGGTAGAACAGGTATACCGTTTGATTCACCGACAACTATCGGACACATGCATTACCTTAAGCTGCACCACCTTGTTGACGATAAGATCCACGCTCGTTCAACAGGTCCTTACTCACTAGTTACACAGCAGCCTTTAGGTGGTAAGGCACAGTTCGGTGGACAGCGTTTCGGAGAAATGGAAGTTTGGGCCCTCGAGGCGTATGGTGCTGCATATACACTGCAGGAAATCCTTACAGTTAAGTCCGATGACGTAGTTGGACGTGTTAAGACTTACGAAGCAATTATTAAGGGTGATAACATACCTGATCCCGGAGTGCCTGAATCATTCAAGGTTCTTTTGAAAGAGCTTCAGTCACTTGGACTCGATGTAAGAGTACTTCGTGAAGATAATACCGAAGTTGAGATCATGGAGTCAGTTGAATATAGTGATTCCGATTATGGTTATGAGCTTGAAGGCGAAGTAAATCGTGATTATGACAGAGAATCATTTGCAGAGAATGGTTATCAGACTCAGTCATTCGATGAGGATGGAGAGCTTGTAACAGAAGATGAAGATGCAGTATTTGACGAAGAAGAATTCGATGCTGCTGATGGTTTGGATGAGAACTGATTATAGCTACTGAAACCATGTAAACAACAGAAAAGAGGTTATGAATGTCTGATTCTACAATGAACAAAGCAATTAACGATGCTTCCAATGGAAGAACAACTGCTGCACCGGCATATCAGCCGATGACATTTGATGCTATTAAGATCGGACTTGCTTCTCCTGAAAAGATCAGAGAATGGTCACACGGAGAGGTATTAAAGCCTGAGACTATAAATTATCGTACTCTTAAGCCCGAGAGAGATGGTCTTTTCTGCGAAAAGATTTTCGGACCTACAAAGGACTGGGAGTGTCATTGCGGAAAATATAAGAAGATTCGTTACAGAGGCGTTATCTGTGACAGATGCGGTGTTGAAGTTACAAAGTCAAGTGTTCGTCGTGAACGTATGGGTCACATAGAGCTTGCAGCACCTGTATCACACATTTGGTATTTCAAAGGAATTCCCAGCAGAATGGGTCTTATCCTTGATCTTTCTCCCAGAGTTTTGGAGAAGGTCCTTTACTTTGCATCATATATAGTACTTGATCCCGGTGAAACAAACCTTGAGTACAAGCAGGTTTTATCTGAGAAAGAGTACCAGGATGCTCGTGAAGAGTGGGGCGGAAGATTCCGCGCCGGAATTGGTGCAGAAGCTATTAAAGAGCTTCTTATGAGCATTAATCTTGAAGAAGAGTATCAGGAACTTAAGGAAGGTCTTGATACTTCAAGTGGACAGAAGAAACAGCGTATAATCAAGAGACTCGAAGTGGTTGAGTCTTTCCGCGAGTCAGGAAATGATCCTTCATGGATGATACTTGATTGCATACCGGTAATACCTCCGGATCTTCGTCCTATGGTACAGCTTGACGGTGGACGTTTCGCTACATCAGATCTTAATGATCTCTACCGTCGTATCATCAACAGAAACAACCGTCTTAAGAGACTGCTTGATCTTGGCGCTCCGGACATTATTGTTCGTAACGAAAAGCGTATGCTCCAGGAAGCAGTAGATGCTCTTATTGATAACGGCAGACGTGGAAGACCTGTTACAGGTCCCGGAAACCGTGCACTTAAATCACTTTCAGACATGCTTAAAGGTAAGGGCGGTCGTTTCCGTCAGAATCTTCTTGGTAAGCGTGTTGACTATTCAGGACGTTCAGTTATCGTAGTTGGTCCTGAGCTTAAGATTTATCAGTGTGGACTTCCTAAGGAAATGGCTATAGAGCTTTTCAAACCTTTCGTTATGAAAGAGCTCGTTTCCAGAGGAATTTCACAGAATATAAAGAATGCCAAAAAGCTTGTTGAGAGACTTGATGAGCAGGTATGGGACGTACTTGAGGATGTAATCAAAGAGCATCCTGTAATGCTTAACCGTGCTCCCACGCTTCACAGACTTGGTATTCAGGCATTTGAGCCTATCCTTGTTGAAGGTAAGGCAATTAAGCTTCACCCGCTTGTATGTACACCTTTCAATGCTGACTTCGATGGTGACCAGATGGCTGTACACCTTCCTCTGTCAGTTGAAGCACAGGCAGAGAGCAGATTCCTTATGCTTGCTCCTAACAACCTGCTTAAGCCTTCAGATGGTGGTCCTGTAAACGTTCCTACACAGGATATGGTACTTGGTATCTACTATCTTACTCAGGAGCGTGAAGGTGCTAAGGGTGAAGGTAAGTTCTTTAAGAGCATTGATGAAGCTATCCTTGCTTATGAGAATGATTACATTACACTTCAGTCACGTATAAAGATACGTATTACACGTAAGGACGAGAATGGTGAGGACATGACCGGAATAGTTGAATCTACACTTGGTAGATTCCTGTTCAATGAGTTTATTCCTCAGGACCTTGGTTTTGTTGATCGTTCTGTACCTGAGAATAAGCTTCTTCTTGAGATCGACTTTATGGTTGGTAAGAAACAGCTTAAGAAGATAGTTACAAACATGATCAACACACATGGTACATTTGCAGCTGCTGAAGTATTGGATAAGATTAAAGCAACAGGTTATCATTATTCAACCAGAGCAGCGATGACAGTATCTATCGCTGATATGACAGTGCCTCCGCAGAAGCAGCAGATGCTTGATGAAGCTCAGGCTATTGTTGATAAGATCGCAGCAAACTACAGACGTGGTCTTATGACTGACGAAGAGCGTTATCGTTCAGTTGTTGAAACTTGGATGGAGACAGATAAACAGCTTACTGATGTACTGTTGAAGGGTCTTGATAAATACAATAATATCCACATGATGGCTGATTCCGGTGCCCGTGGTAGTAACCAGCAGATCAAACAGCTGGCAGGTATGCGTGGACTTATGGCTGATACAACAGGTCGTACAATCGAACTTCCTATCAAGTCAAACTTCCGTGAAGGTCTTGACGTACTAGAGTATTTCATGTCAGCTCATGGTGCTCGTAAGGGTCTGTCAGATACTGCTCTTCGTACTGCTGACTCAGGTTACCTTACACGTCGAATGGTTGACGTTTCGCAGGAACTTATCATCAGAGAGATTGACTGTAGTGAAGGCAAGGCAACAATTCCCGGAATTACAGTTAAGGAATTCAAAGATGGTAAAGCTATGATCGAGCCTCTTGAGGATCGTATCACAGGAAGATATACATGTGAGGATATCAAGGATAAGGATGGAAATGTAATCGTTAAGAGAAATCATATCATTACACCCAGCCGTGCAAAGAGAATCCTCAGCGACGGAATTAACAGTAAGGGCGAGCCTATAACAGCAGTTAAGATTCGTACAATCCTTACTTGCCGTTCACATATCGGTATCTGTGCTAAGTGTTACGGTGCTAACATGGCAACAGGTGAGCCAGTTCAGGTAGGTGAAACAGTTGGTATTATTGCTGCTCAGTCTATCGGTGAGCCCGGTACACAGCTTACAATGAGAACATTCCACACAGGTGGTGTTGCCGGAGGCGATATCACACAGGGTCTTCCCCGTGTCGAGGAGCTTTTTGAGGCAAGAAAACCTAAGGGACTTGCAATCATTTCAGAGCTTGACGGAACAGTTGAGATCAGAGATACAAAGAAAAAGCGTGAAGTTATTGTCACAAACGATGAGACAGGTGAATCAAAGGCATACCTTATTCCTTATGGATCAAGAATCAAGGTTCAGGATAATGAGACAATTGAGGCCGGTGATGAGCTTACAGAAGGTAGTGTAAATCCTCACGATCTGTTAAAGATCAAGGGTATCAAAGCGGTTCAGGATTACCTTCTCCGTGAAGTACAGAGAGTTTACAGACTTCAGGGTGTTGATATTTGTGATAAGCATATTGAAGTTATTGTTCGTCAGATGCTCAAGAAGGTTCGTATTGAGGAGAGTGGTGACACATCATTCCTTCCCGGAACTCTTGTAGATGTTCTTGATTTTGAGGATGATAATGAAAGACTTATAAATGAAGGTAAGAAACCTGCTGAAGGTAAACAGGTAATCCTTGGTATCACCAAGGCAGCACTTGCTACTAACTCATTCCTTTCAGCTGCTTCCTTCCAGGAAACAACAAAGGTTCTTACAGATGCAGCTATTAAGGGTAAGGTTGATCCTCTTATCGGTCTTAAGGAAAATGTTATTATCGGTAAGCTCATTCCTGCAGGTACAGGTATGAAGAGATATCGTAACACCGCTCTTAATACAGATGCTAACTTCAAGGATCCTGAGAAACTCATCCTTAAGAAGAGAGCATATGATGATGACGATGAATTCATCGATGCAGATGATACAGCAGATGAGCTTGTAGTTGCTGATGATGAAGAATAATTAGTCTATTTATTAAAAGTTAATAAATAAGCTTATGATAGACTAAAATATGCTTGACAACCGAAAATTTAATATTTATACTTTTAAACTGTGTGTGACAAGCGAGAGGGGATGTCAGCCCCTTTCGCTTGATGCATGTTTTTATATCAAAATAGGAGGAATAAGGAATGCCAACATTTAACCAGTTAGTTCGTAAAGGTCGTCAGACTTCTGAGAAGAAGTCTACAGCTCCGGCTCTTCAGAAAGGATTCAATTCTCTTCATAAGAAGGCAATTGATACTGCATCACCGCAGAAGAGAGGCGTGTGCACAGCTGTTAAGACAGCTACACCTAAAAAGCCTAACTCTGCTCTGAGAAAAATCGCCAGAGTACGTCTTTCAAACGGTATCGAAGTAACAAGCTATATTCCCGGCGAAGGCCACAACCTTCAGGAGCACAGCGTTGTTCTTATCCGTGGCGGAAGAGTTAAGGACCTGCCTGGTACAAGATATCACATTATCCGTGGTACACTTGATACAGCAGGTGTTGCAGACCGTAAGCAGGCTCGCTCCAAGTATGGTGCTAAGAGACCTAAGGCTGCAAAATAATTCAAGTAACTATTAATAAGATCTAATTTTTAAGAAGTGTTGGTATTTCTTATATATACGATAGTCGGAATACAACAGTATTCAGACTAATATAGATAATTTAGTAAGAAAACCGCACGTACACTAAAATTAGTGAGTACCTATGATCTATAGTAAACGGATGAAGACTGACACTCATCTGTGATTCTAAAGGAGGGAAGAACCGTGCCGCGTAAAGGACATATTGTAAAACGTGACGTATTAGCGGATCCTTTATACGATAATAAGGTTGTAACAAAGCTTATCAACACAGTAATGCTTGATGGTAAGAAGGGTGTTGCACAGAAAATCGTGTATGGTGCATTCGCACAGGTAGAAGAGAAAGCAGGTAAGCCTGCTCTTGAAGTATTCGAGGGTGCTATGAACAACATCATGCCTGCTCTCGAAGTAAAGGCTAGACGTATCGGTGGTGCTACATATCAGGTACCGATCGAGGTTCGTCCGGATAGACGTCAAGCTCTTGCTCTTCGCTGGCTTGTAACATTTTCTCGTAGCAGAGGCGAGAAGACCATGGTTGACAGACTTGCATCAGAGATTATGGATGCATACAACAACACAGGTGCATCTGTAAAGAGAAAAGAAGATATGCACAAGATGGCAGAAGCAAACAAGGCATTTTCACATTACAGATTCTAATTTCGGAATTTTGTGGAAGACTGATCTATTATTATTAGGAGGATAAACCTTTGGCTGAAAGACAATACCCATTGGAGAGAACCAGAAACATTGGTATCATGGCTCACATCGATGCTGGTAAGACCACATTGACAGAGCGTATACTTTTCTATACCGGTGTTAACTACAAGATTGGTGAGACCTACGAAGGTACTGCTACCATGGACTACATGGCTCAGGAGCAGGAGCGTGGTATCACTATCACATCTGCAGCAACAACATGCCATTGGACACCTCAGAAGTTCGCTAAGACTAAGGCTGGCGCTCAGGAGCATCGTATCAACATCATCGACACTCCTGGACACGTTGACTTTACCGTAGAGGTAGAAAGATCACTTCGTGTACTTGATGGCGCAGTTGGTGTCTTCTCAGCGAAGGAAGGTGTTGAGCCTCAGTCTGAGAACGTATGGCGTCAGGCTGATGGATTTAATGTACCTCGTATGGCATTCATCAACAAGATGGATATCATCGGTGCTGATTATTTCAATGCTGTTGAGCAGATTAGAAATCGTCTTAAGAAGAATGCAATCATGATCGAGATCCCGATCGGTGCAGAAGATAACTTCCAGGGCGTAATCGATTTGTTTGAGATGAAAGCATACATCTACAATGATGATAAGGGTGAAGATATCAATGTTACAGATATCCCGGATGATCTTAAGGATGATGCTGAACTTTACCATAGTGAGCTTGTTGAGAAGATCTGTGATCTTGATGATGAGCTTATGATGGAATACCTTGATGGTAACGAGCCTTCAGAGGATGCTCTTAGAGCAGCTCTTCGTAAGGCAACATGTGAGTGTAAGGCTTTCCCTGTTCTTTGTGGTTCTGCACATAGAAACAGAGGTATCCAGAAGCTTATCGACGCTATCGTAGACTTCATGCCTTCACCCCTTGATATCCCTGCTGCAAAGGGAACTGATATGGATGGTAACGAAGTTGAGATCGAGTCAACAGATGATGGCCCGTTCGCAGCACTTGCATTCAAGATCATCAGTGATCCTTTCGTAGGAAAGCTTGCATTCTTCCGTGTATATCGTGGAACAGCAAATGCAGGTTCATATGTACTTAACAGTACAAAAGATAATAAGGAAAGACTTGGACGTATCCTTCAGATGCATGCTGATAAGCGTTCTGACCTTGATAAGGTTTATTCAGGTGATATCGCTGCAGCAGTAGGTCTTAAGAATACAACTACAGGTGATACTCTCTGTGATGAGAAGAACCCTGTAATCCTCGAGTCAATGGAATTCCCGGATCCTGTTATCGAGCTTGCTATCGAGCCTAAGACTAAGGCTGGTCAGCAGAAGCTTGATGAAGCTCTTATGAAGCTTGCTGAAGAAGATCCTACATTCCGTGCACATACTAATACAGAAACTGGTCAGACAATCATCGCTGGTATGGGTGAGCTTCACCTTGATATCATCGTTGATAGATTGCTCAGAGAGTATAAAGTAGAAGCTAACGTTGGTGCACCTCAGGTTGCATATCGTGAAGCTCTTACAAAGGCTTGTGATGTAGATAGTAAGTATGCTAAGCAGTCCGGTGGACGTGGTCAGTATGGTCACTGTAAAGTTCGCTTCGAGCCCATGGATGCAAACGGTGAGAACCTTTACCAGTTTGATAACGAAGTTGTAGGTGGTGCTATTCCTAAGGAATACATTCAGCCTGTAAGTGAAGGTATCGAAGAGGCTATGAAGGCCGGTACTCTTGGTGGATTCCCTGTTGTAGGTGTACATGCTACAGTTTACGACGGATCATATCATGAAGTCGATTCTTCAGAAATGGCATTCCACATTGCCGGATCAATGGCATTCAAAGAAGCTATGCAGAAGGGTGCTCCTGTACTTCTTGAGCCTATCATGAAGGTTGAAGTAACTATGCCTGAAGAGTACATGGGTGATGTTATCGGTGACATTAACTCACGTCGTGGTCGTGTTGAAGGTATGGATGACCTTGGTGGCGGTAAGATCGTTAGAGCATACGTTCCGCTTGCTGAGATGTTTGGATATGCTACAGACCTTCGTTCCAGAACACAGGGACGTGGTAACTACTCAATGTTCTTTGAAAAGTACGAGCCCGTACCGAAGAACATTCAGGAGAAGGTACTTTCAAACAAGAATGCATAATTAAATTATGTAATATAAATGGGGCTTGATGCTGTATTTATTATAATTAAGACAACAAGCCCCTGTTTATACTATTTAAGGCTTGATTTAAAGCCTGGATTCTAATATAATCGATATAGTCGGTTATTATGAAAAAAAATGTTAGAGTGACATTTTTATTTAAGGAGGATATTTAAAAATGGCAAAAGCTAAGTTTGACAGAAGCAAACCGCATGTAAACATTGGTACAATCGGACACGTTGACCATGGTAAGACAACTCTTACAGCAGCTATTACAACTGTTCTTGCTGACAGAGGTTTCAGCCCTGCTGTTGCTTTCGATCAGATCGATAAAGCACCCGAAGAGAAAGAGCGTGGTATCACAATCAACTCTGCTCACATCGAGTATGAGACAGCAAACAGACACTACGCACACGTTGACTGCCCTGGCCACGCTGACTATGTAAAGAACATGATCACTGGTGCTGCTCAGATGGATGGTTCAATCCTCGTTGTTGCTGCTACTGATGGTGTTATGGCTCAGACAAGAGAGCATGTTCTTCTTGCTCGTCAGGTAGGTGTTCCTTACATCATCGTATTCATGAACAAGTGCGATATGGTTGATGATCCTGAACTTCTTGACCTCGTTGAGATGGAGATTAGAGACCTTCTTACTGAGTATGAGTTCCCTGGAGATGATATTCCGATCATCCGTGGTTCAGCTCTTAAGGCTCTTGAAGATCCTAAGTCTGAGTGGGGCGACAAGGTTATGGAGCTTATGGATACAGTTGATTCATACATCCCTGAACCTACTCGTGAGACAGATAAGCCTTTCCTTATGCCTGTTGAGGACGTATTCACAATCACAGGTCGTGGAACAGTTGCTACAGGTCGTGTAGAGAGAGGTCACCTCAACCTTAACGACGAAATCGAAATCGTTGGTATCAAGGAAGAGACAGCTAAGTCTGTATGTACTGGTATCGAGATGTTCCGTAAGACAATGGATTACTGCGAAGCTGGTGACAACGTAGGTCTTCTTCTTCGTGGTGTAGACCGTGATGGTATCCAGAGAGGTCAGTGTATCACAAAGCCCGGCACAGTAACTTGCCACAAGAAGTTCACTGCTGAGGTTTACGTTCTTACAAAGGATGAAGGTGGACGTCATACTCCTTTCTTCAACAACTACAGACCTCAGTTCTACTTCAGAACAACTGACGTTACAGGTGTTTGCAACCTTCCTGAAGGTACAGAAATGTGCATGCCTGGTGACCACGTAACAATGAGCATCGAGCTTATCCACCCCATCGCTATGGAGCAGGGTCTTAAGTTCGCTATCCGTGAAGGTGGTAGAACAGTTGGTTCAGGCCGTGTTGCTACAATCGTAGAATAATTTGAACGCTAGTTTGAACTAAGCTTGTAATTTTAAAATACCCAAATTATGCTTGCATAATTTGGGTATTTTTTTATATCATAGCTTACTATGATATAAAAAAATACCGTGAGGATGCGCAGCTCGCGGAGATGTATATAATTGCTTTGCAATACCGCTCGCGCGCGAGGATTTTGCAAGCAAAATCCTTTTTTATCATAAATAGACTATATAGAGGTTATGGCTTGGAATAGAAATGATATAATAAGTTGAGTAGGATTATTAGAGCTAAGAAATTGAGGGACAGTGTATGAGTTCAGGAAAAACTAAGGAAACGATGGCAAATGTTAAAAACGGTGTTATCAGAATGATATTTGCCGTGTTGTCGATAGCTATAGAAGTATTTTTGATCATTCTTATAATAATCAGAATGTACAGGCATATGGTTTGGTTTTCTGTAGCTTTTTCATTGCTTGCTCTTGCTATTGTTCTTGCTTTGTATGGAAAAAAAGAATCTGCCTCCATAAAAATGCCCTGGATACTCTTAATACTCCTTGTTCCGGTAGCAGGACTCACATTCTATCTTCTTGTAGGACAAAACAAAGGCACAAAGAAGATGAGAAAAAGGTATGAAGAGATAGATAAAAAGCTTTTACCACTTTTGCCTGATAATGAAAAAGAGCAGCAAAAGTTAAAGGAAACTTTTCCATACGCTGCTAATATAGCACATTATATCAAGGCATATTCTGGCTATCCTGTATATGAAAATTCTGACATAACGTATTATGATGACGGAATGAAGGGCCTTGAGGCTCAGAAGGAAGAGCTAAGGAAAGCCAAAGAGTTCATCTTTTTGGAGTATCATGCCATAGAAGATGCAGAAAGCTGGCAAGGCATACAGGAAATCCTTGAAGAAAAGGTAAAAGAAGGAGTAGAGGTAAGGGTTTTCTATGACGATATGGGCAGTATTGGCTTTGTTAATACAGACTTTGTCAAGCGCCTTAAAAATGTTGGTATCAATGCCAGGGTTTTCAACCCATTTGCACCGGGATTAAATCTATTCTTAAATAACAGGGATCATAGAAAGATAACGGTAATTGATGGCAAAGTGGGATTTACCGGTGGATATAACCTTGCTAATGAATATTTTCATTTAACTGAGCCTTTTGGCTTTTGGAAAGATACCGGGATTAAGATTGAGGGCGATGCTGTAAAGAGCCTTACAATAACCTTTATGGAGATGTGGAATGCCGTTAAGGCAAAAGATATCGATGATGCGAGCTTTGACAGATATTTAAAGCCTTATGACTATAAGACGTCAGAAAGTGGATTTGTTGCTCCTTATGCCGACAGCCCAATGGACAGGATTCATGTTGGAGAAGACGTATATATGAGTATAGCCAATTCTGCACGGGACTATGTCTGGTATGTAACGCCATATCTAATTATCACGGATGAAATGATAAGCGCCCTCACGCTTGCAGCCAGAAGAGGAGTGGACGTAAGGATCATCACACCGGGTATTCCGGATAAAAAGATTGTATATAGTGTGACCAGATCGTATTACAATGTTCTTGTATCAAACGGAGTCAGAATCTTTGAGTATACACCGGGATTTTGTCATGCCAAGATGTCTGTATGCGATGATGTCGTGGCAACCTGTGGGACTATAAATCTCGATTATAGAAGCCTGTATCATCATTTTGAGAATGGCTGTTTTATTGCGGGTAGTCATGTGGTTGATGAAATAAAACACGACTTTGAGGAAATGTTTGCCGTATCCAATGAAGTCACTGAATACTATAGATCAGGAAGAGGCAGGTTCCTTAGATTTGGACAAATGATGTTAAGACTAGTGGCACCTTTGATGTGAAAATGATAATAGGATTGGATATTCTAAACAGTAGATTGTCGCTGAACGCCCAATAAAATTGAAAGGGGCAGAAGGGACTTGATAATTAGAAAAATAAAGGGAATCAGAGGAATATATGAAAAAAGATAATATTATTTTGATCGGAATGCCCGCTTCAGGAAAAAGTACGATGGGTGTAGTTCTTGCAAAGATACTCGGATATAGCTTTTTAGATGCAGACCTTGTTATTCAAAAACGTGAAGGAAGAAAGCTTTCTGAGATTATAGAAGAGCAGGGAATAGAAAATTTCATTGAAATCGAGAACAGAATTAATTCTGAGATTGAAGAAGAAAGGTGCGTGATCGCTACCGGAGGAAGTGTTGTTTACGGAAAAGAGGCGATGGAGCATTACAAAAATATCGGCACAATTGTTTATCTTAAAGTGGGAATGGAGGAACTTACCAAGCGCCTTTTTGATGTGAAACAGCGCGGAGTGGTAATGAGAGAGGGTCAGACTCTTTTATCACTTTATAATGAGAGAAGTACTCTCTATGAAAGGTATGCTGACATTACCATAGATGAAAAAAATCACAACCTTGAAGAGGTGGTTGAGATGACACTAAAGGCATTGGGAAAATAAGTTTAAATTACTTTATTTTAAGTAAATATCAGTTTATAAAAAACAGAGACTCCTCGCATTTGAGAAGTCTCTGAATTCGTTTACTTATAATCGTAGAAGCCTTTGCCGGTATTTATGCCGGTTTCGCCCTTGTCTATTTTTTCTTTTAACAGTTTACCAATCCTGTTGTTCAAGGAGCCCTCATCGTGTGCATCGGGCTTCATCTGATTGATATTATAGGCTGTTTCAAGACCCACGATGTCGAGAATTTCAAAGGGCCCCTTGGGGGCACCGGTTGCAAGGCGCCATGTAAGGTCTATTGTCTTGGGATCAGCAACTTCATTTGCCCAAAGAGCCTGCGCTGCCGAAAGGAAAGGCACCAGCATGGAATTAAGAATATAACCGGGCTGCTCCTTGTGAAGTTCAAGCGGAACCATATTGATCTCAGAAGCAAAAGCCACAACCTTCTTATATATTTCAGGATCTGTTCCGGGATGTCCCATGACCTCTGCTGTGTTATTCTTCCAAATAGTGTTTGCAAAGTGAAGAGAAAGATACTTCGCAGGTCTCCCTGTGTGCTCTGCAAATGTGCTGGGAAGAAGAGTGGATGAGTTGGTAACAAGGATTGTATCCTCATCCAAAAGATCCCTCATTTTCTCATAGACATCTATCTTTGCATCCGGATTCTCAGCCATGGATTCAATGACAATATCTGCACCTTCAACCGCTTTTTTCATATCCAGCTCGATATGGATATTGTCAGTCATGCTCTTTTCACCGGCTTTGATCAGATCATCTATTGCCTCAGCGGTGATCCCATCCCATGATTTGATAAGACCGCGAGGATACATGAGCTTTCCAACCGGATTGCCGATAAGATTCTTAGCTGCTTCAAGGTCATTTAACATAGCCTTTTTATAATGGTCCAGTTTTGGAGTGGTTCGTCCTATTGAAGATTCACTTCTTAACCAGAATGTAACGTCGTGACCGGTATATGCGCACATAAGACCAATCTGTGTTCCAAGGACACCACCACCTGCAACAACTACATTTTTCATCTCTTGAAGTTCCTCCTTTTTGTATAATTTTTCGATTATTAGTTATCTATATTTTAACCTATAAGGAGGTGTTCTGGATACCGTTTTCTTAAATATTTCGCTTAAAAAAATCACCCCAAATTATCTGAAATAAAAAAATAATGATTAATCAAAAATAGTACTTGAACTGCGTTAAACAATGCAATATATTTTAAGTGGTTAAGGTAATTATACACATTTAAATTAAGTTAAATTAATTAGTTTAAGGTAAAGGAGATATCCATGTATAGCAAAGAACTAAACGAAAACTGGAGGATGCACAGAGTATCAGATTCTAAGATTTTAAATGCGATCGTGCCCGGAACGGTATACACCGATCTCTTAAGAGAAGGGGAGATGGAGGATCCGTTTTTTAAGGACAATGAGGACAAGGCATTAAAGCTCATGGACTATGACTATGAGTACCTTTGCAGCTTTGATATGCCAAGCGAAGCTAAGAATCATGAGTACGCTTTTCTTCATTTTGACGGACTTGATACCCTTGCGGATGTTACATTGAACGGAACACTGCTTGGTTCAGTTAATAACATGCACAGAACCTGGGAGTTTGATGTGAAGAACCTTCTTGAAGAGAAAAATGAACTCAAGGTTCTTTTCCATTCCCCCACTAAATTCATAGAAAAGGCTTATGAAGAAGCTCCGACAAAAGGAACCGACGATGCAATGCCCGGATTTGTTCACCTTAGAAAGGCACATTGCATGTTTGGATGGGATTGGGGCGCTCATCTTCCTGATGCAGGTATTTTCAGACCTGTATCTCTTATCTGCTTTGATAAAGCAAGACTTGAAACAGTAGATGTTCGCCAAAGGCACGAGAAAGACACCGAAGTTTTTCTGGAGATCAAGCCCTCTGTAACAGATGCAGCAAATGCAGGTGCTCTTACAGCAGATGTCGAGATCATAGCTCCCGATGGAAAAACGACACTCGTTTCCGGAATCGGCACTGAAAATATGGATATTTACAGTGGAAACAGATTCTTTGAAACCAAAAGAGATATAGAACTTGCCAAGGATTATTCGCAGATAAAAATAGAAGATCCCAAGCTTTGGTGGCCTAATGGATACGGCAGCCAGCCTTTATATACAGTGAAGGTTTCTCTTAAAGATGAAAATGACAATCTTCTTGATACATGGGAGAGAAAAATCGGTCTTCGCACATGCGAACTTAGTACTGAAAAAGACGAGTGGGGCAATGAATTCTGCTTTGTCATAAATGGTAAAAAAATCTTTTCAATGGGCGCGGACTACATTCCGGAGGATCATCTCCTTGGAAGAGTAAATCCCGATGTAACAAGAAAACTTATAAAGAAGGCTGTTTTTGCCAATCATAATTCGATCCGCGTATGGGGAGGTGGTTACTACCCGGACGACTGGTTTTTTGATATTTGTGATGAATACGGAATACTTGTATGGCAGGACTTCATGTTTGCCTGCGGTGTTTATGACCTTACACCTGAGTTTGAGAAAAATATCAAGGCTGAATTCGTAGACAACATCATAAGATTAAGACACCATGCATCCCTTGGACTTATGTGCGGAAACAACGAAATGGAGATGTTCGTCAACTACAGAGTATGGGTGTCCAAGCCTTCAGAGGTAAGAGATTACACCATCATGTACGAGTACATACTTCCTAATATGATGAAAGAATATGCGCCTTATGTTACCTACTGGCCGGCTTCACCCTCATCAGGCGGATGTTTTGACAATCCAAACGATGAAAACAGAGGAGATGTTCATTACTGGGAAGTATGGCATGAGAACAAGCCTTTTTCTGAGTATAGAAAATACTATTTCAGATTCCTCTCAGAGTTTGGCTTCCAGTCTTTCCCTGCTGAAAAGACAATAGACGCCATAACAGACGACCCTGCAGATAAGAATATCTTTTCATATATTATGGAAAAACATCAGAGAAACGGCGCTGCAAACGGTAAGATACTTAACTACATGCAGCAGACATATCTCTATCCCACAGATTTTTCAACTGTTATCTATGCTTCACAGATGTTGCAGGCAGATGCCATCAGATATGGTGTTGAACACTTCAGAAGAAACAGGGGAAGATGCATGGGTGCTGTTGTATGGCAGCTAAATGACTGCTGGCCTGTTGCATCATGGTCAAGTATAGACTATTGCGGAAGACTTAAGGCACTTCACTATGCTGAAAAGAGATTCTTTGCTCCGATCATGGTTTCCTGCCAGGAAGAAGGAGAGATGACAAGTGACAGGCAGCTCAACTGGCTTCCCAGAGAAATCAAACAGGAAGCTGTGTTCAATGTCTCAAATGAAACATTAAAAGACATCAAAGCTACAGTTAAGTGGGAGCTTAGAAAAGCTAACGCAGAAGTTATAAGGAGCGGCGAAGAAGTACTCGATGTACCTGCGCTGTCAGCAGCTTGGACAGATAAAGTGATATTTGATGATGCTGACAGATTCAGCAATTATGTAAGCTTTAGTGCAGAGGTTGACGGAAAAGTAGTATCATCCGGTACGGTGATATTTACAAGACCCAAATACTTCAAGTATGAAAATCCAAGTCTTACTGCCAAAGTAAACGGCAACAAGATCACTATCTGCGCTGATGCATACGCAAGAGGCGTTGAAATCTTAAATGAAAATGAAGACCTCATCCTTTCCGACAACTATTTTGATATGAATGCAGGAGAAGTTACGGTAGAAGTTTTGGAGGGAGATCCTTCTAAACTCAGACTCAGAAGCGTATATGATATTAGATAAAAGGCTTAAAAAGACTAGTTTGCAAAAAAATTGGTCGAAAATGCTTATATATAGTATAATCTATTAGAATTATGCTTTGAAAAGAGGTAAAAAATGAAATTAGATGATAAAACCATACTTGTAACGGGAGGAACCGGTTCATTCGGACACTGCTTCACAGAGTACCTTCTTGAGCATTACAATCCAAAGAAGATCATCGTATATTCTCGTGATGAATATAAGCAGTACACAATGGCTAATGAGAAGGTATACAAGGAACATGCAGATCAGATGAGATTTTTCATCGGTGATGTAAGAGACGGCGCACGTATGGAGCGTGCCATGGAAGGCGTTGATTACGTTATCCATGCTGCAGCACTTAAGCAGGTTCCGGCTTGTGAGTATAACCCTGATGAAGCCATTAAGACTAATGTAAATGGTGCACAGAATGTAATAAATGCAGCACTTAACACAGGGGTAAAGCGTGTAGTTGCCCTTTCTACAGATAAGGCTGTTAATCCTGTAAATCTTTATGGTGCTACCAAGATGGTTTCAGACAAACTCTTTATTGCAGCCAATGCCTATGCCGGCAATAAGGACATTAATTTCTCAATCGTAAGATACGGTAATGTTGCAGGAAGCCGCGGATCCATCATTCCGTTGTTCAAGCACCTTATTGAAAAAGGTGAGAAGGAGCTTCCGATCACCGATTACAGAATGACACGCTTTTGGATAAGCCTTCCTGAGGGAGTCGAGCTTGTTCTTAAGGCTCTTAATGAGGCTAAGGGCGGTGAAACCTTCATAAGTAAGATCCCTTCATTCAAGGTAACAGATCTTGCAGAGGCTATGTGTCCCGGAATTGCTACACGCGAAATAGGTATCCGTCCCGGTGAAAAACTTGATGAGATCATGGTAACAGTAGAGGATGCACCTTTTACATACGAATTTGACAAGCACTTTATCGTATATCCTCAGGTTACATTCAACGATCGTCAGGTACCGGATCCTAAGGGCAAGAAAGTACCTGAAGGATTCTCATACAGCTCAGGCAACAACACAGAATGGATGAGTGTTGAGGACATCAGAAACAGACTTCATGAAGCTGTAGATCATTGATTTTGGCCGGATATTTTTGGAGAGAAAATGAGCGATTTAAACAAAGACAACAAGAGAATCCCTGCAATTTGCGGGGGTTCTCCTGTTAGAAGCAAAAAATTATATTATTCACATCAAAGTATAAATGAAAAGGACATTCAGGCAGTAGTAGATGTCCTTAAAAGTGATTACCTTACAACAGGTCCTGCAATTACTGAGATGGAGAGAAAGCTTTGCGAGCTTACAGGTGCAAAGTATGCCGTTGCTATAAGCAATGATACTGCGGCTCTTCACGTTGCATGTATGGCAGCAGGTGTTGGCAAAGGAGATGAGATAATTACAACTCCCATAACCTTTGCTGCAAGTGCGAACTGCTCACTTTATTGTGGCGGAAGACCTGTTTTTGCAGATATAGACCCCGAGACCTATCAGATAGATCCGGATGAGATTGAAAAGAAAATAACCGATAGAACAAAGGCTGTTATCCCTGTCGATTACACAGGCCAGACACCAGATCTGGCAAGGATCAGAGAAATCTGTGACAGGCACGGTCTTGTGATGATCGAAGATGCAGCACATTCTATTGGAACAAAATATAACGGAGAGCATATCGGAAGAATTGCCGATATGACTACCTTCAGTTTCCATGCGGTAAAGACCATTACCGGAGGAGAAGGCGGAGCGATCGTAACTGACAGCAAAGAGTTATATGACAAATTGCTTTTGTACAGAGCTCATGGAATAACAAGGGATGTTTCTCAGATGAAAAACACACCTGACGGACCATGGTACTATGAGCAGGTTGCTCTTTCAACAAATTACAGGATTACCGATATGCAGGCAGCACTTATCAGCAGTCAGCTTGACAGACTCTCCGAGTTTTCAGAGAGAAGAACTAAGATAAGAGATAAGTACAACGAAGCCTTTTCAAAAATGCCTGAGCTGTTTGTTCAAAAAGAGACTAAAGGCTGCGAATCCACAAGGCACCTTTATATTTTAAGAATAGTTCCTGAAAAGCTAAGGATTGGAAGGAAGGAATTCTTTGAAGCTCTCGGAGCAGAGAACATCGTATGTAATGTTCACTATATTCCTACTTACTATTTCCCTTATTATCAGGAAATGGGATATAAAAAAGGATTATGTCCAAATGCTGAAAAGCTCTATGATGAGATGATAACTATCCCGCTCTATTCGGGAATGAGTGACAGCGACGTAGATGACGTAATAGAAGCGGTTACGCGCATTGTTGAATATTACAGAAAATAATGATGCAGAGCTCTGCGTAAATGATGATAAGAAAAAATAAGACAGTTTAGGAAATGATATGAGTGCAATAGCAATAATTACAGCAAGGGGAGGCAGCAAGAGGATCCCCAGAAAAAATATCAGAGAGTTTTGCGGGAAGCCGATAATAAATTACTCTATAGAGGCTGCACTTGAGTCCGGAATATTTGATGAAGTCATGGTATCAACCGATGACGAAGAGATAGCTCAGATAGCAAGAAAAGCCGGAGCCAATGTCCCTTTTTTCAGATCTGAAGAGACATCAAGCGATACAGCCACAACAGCGGACGTTTTGCTGGAAGTACTCGATGAGTATGAAAAACGCGGGAAAACTTATGAGTACGGATGCTGCATCTATCCTACAGCGCCATTTATTACAGCAGAAAAGCTAAAGGATGCGATGGATATGCTTGTAAAAAGCGGGGCGGAGTCAATTGTTCCGATGCAAGAGTTCTCCTATCCTCCGCAGAGAGGTCTGTTTATAGACGAAGAAGGGCTTGTTAAGATGCTTCATCCTGAATATGCAACTACCAGAAGCCAGGATCTTCAGAAACAGTACCATGAGTGTGGCCAGTTCTATATTTTCAGAAATGATGCATTCAAGATCCAGAAGGACACAACCATGGAAAGATCAATTCCGTACATAATCGACCCGATGGAGTCACAGGACATTGATAACGAATCCGACTGGAAATTTGCTGAGATGAAGTATAGTTTTCTTAGCATGGAAAAAAGTCATGATGAATTAAGACGGGCCATAGAAAAAAGGCTTGATGAAATTCTGTAACAGACAGGAGTATAGATAATTAATGCATTTAAATGAGTGTTTAGAAAAAAACAGAGCATATATAATTGCCGAGATGAGTGCCAACCACGGCGGATCGCTTGAGAATGCCCTTAAGATAGTTGAGGCGGCTGCAAAAGCCGGTGCTGACTGTCTTAAGACACAGACCTATACAGCAGATACAATAACAATAGACTGCGATGCCGAGGCATTTAAGATCCACGGAGGACTTTGGGACGGATACAATCTCCACGATCTGTATAAAGAAGCATACACTCCCTGGGAATGGATGGAGCCTATCAAGAAAAAATGTGAAGAGTGTGGAATAGATTTTTTGTCCACGCCTTTTGATACAACATCTGTTGATTATCTGGAAAATATAGGCGAGGAATTCTATAAGATAGCATCTTTTGAACTGGTTGATATCCCGCTTATCAAATATATCGCAAGAACAGGCAAGCCCATCATCATGTCTACCGGTATGGGAAGCGAAGAGGAAATAAGAGAAGCAATAGATGCCATACGATCAGAGGGGAATGACAACATAATCATTCTTAAGTGCTGCAGCGTATATCCGACAGTTTCTGCCGACCTGAACCTCAGGACTATCCCTGATATGAGGGATAAATTCAAAGTGCCTGTCGGATTATCCGATCATTCCATGGGAGGAACTGCAGCAATTGCGGCAGCAGCTCTTGGCGCTGTTGTTATAGAAAAGCATTTTTGCCTGGACAGACAGATACCTTCCGCTGACTCAGCATTCTCCATGGAACCTGCTGAATTTGCCGACATGGTAAAGGGTGTCCATGATGCAGAACTTGCCCTTGGAAAAATATTCTACGGCCCCACAGAAGCTGAGGCAGGCGAATATACAAACAGACGCTCGCTGTTTGTTGTAGAGGACATGAAGAAGGGCGATAAGTTTGATGATAAAAATGTGCGCAGTATACGCTCATATAACATACAGGGAATGAAGCCAAAGCACTACGAAGAAGTTATGGGAAAAACTGCAAAGGCGGATTACAAGAGAGGAACTCCGCTGGATTGGAGTATGATTGAATAAGATAGCTATTCGTGTGGATGCAAATGAAATAGTAGCGACGGGGCATGTCATGCGCTGCAGGACTATCGCTGATAGTCTTGAGCAAATGGGATGCTCTGTCGTTTTTGTGTCTGCTGATGATAATATAATTCCATACATTGGAGAGAATTATAACTACAG
>Ga0310691_10003239_pt1 | contig 19911 bp, 13 predicted proteins | sample 176DNAGHGlowgp2_FD_203887 | JGI IMG/M metagenome (GOLD analysis project Ga0310691, IMG submission 203887) | Sheep rumen microbial communities from Palmerston North, Manawatu-Wanganui, New Zealand - 1766 DNA GHGlow gp2 (v2) (version 2) | ecosystem: Host-associated > Mammals > Digestive system >...
AGTGCTGAAGTGCAGAACGCCATTCAGGAAGAAGAGGACGACGAGAACGACCTCGTCAGCCGTGCGCCTATCGTTACCGTGATGGGCCACGTCGATCATGGTAAGACATCGCTCCTCGACTACATCCGCAACACCAACGTCATTGCCGGCGAGGCCGGCGGCATTACGCAGCATATTGGTGCCTACAACGTGAAACTGAAGGACGGCCGCCAGATAACGTTCCTTGACACTCCGGGCCACGAGGCCTTTACCGCCATGCGTGCCCGTGGTACACAGGTAACCGATATTGCCATCATCATCATTGCTGCCGATGACAGCGTCATGCCTACTACGAAAGAGGCCATTGCCCATGCGCAGGCTGCCAATGTGCCCATGGTGTTTGCCATCAACAAGATAGACAAGCCGGGCGCTAACCCCGACAAGATACGTGAAGATCTGGCTAACATGAACCTGCTTGTTGAGGAGTGGGGCGGCAAATACCAGTGTCAGGAGATATCTGCCAAGAAAGGCATCGGCGTTGAGGAGTTGCTGGAAAAGGTGCTGCTTGAGGCAGAGATGCTCGACCTGAAGGCCAACCCCAACCGCAAGGCTACGGGAAGCATTATCGAGTCGTCGTTAGACAAGGGCCGTGGCTACGTCTCTACCGTCCTCGTTTCGAACGGTACGCTGAAGGTAGGCGATGTGGTGATTGCCGGTACCAGTCATGGTCGCATCAAGGCCATGTTCAACGAGCGCAACCAGCGCATTGACCAGGCACGTCCTGCCGAGCCGGCCATCATCCTTGGCCTGAACGGTGCTCCTACGGCAGGTGACTCTTTCCATGTAATGGATACAGAACAGGAAGCCCGCGAGATTGCCAACAAGCGTGAGCAGTTGCAGCGTGAGCAAGGTTTGCGTACACAGAAGACACTTGGTCTTGACGATATCTCTCACCGTATTGCACTCGGTGAGTTCCACGAACTGAACATTGTCGTGAAGGGTGATACCGACGGTTCTATTGAAGCCCTCAGCGACTCGTTCCTAAAGCTTTCTACCGAGAAGGTTCAGGTCAACGTAATTGCCAAGGCGGTAGGTCAGATAAGCGAAAACGACGTGATGTTGGCCAGTGCCTCCGATGCTGTTATCGTCGGCTTCCAAGTCCGTCCCAGTGCCGATGCCCGTAAACTGGCAGAACGCAACGGTGTGGAAATCAATACCTACTCCGTCATCTACGATGCCATCGACGACATCCGCTCTGCTATGGAGGGTATGCTCGACAAGGTTATCAAGGAGCAGGTTACTGCCGAGGTTGAGGTGCGTGAGGTCTATAAGATTTCGAAGGTGGGAACTGTGGCTGGTGCAATGGTCACCGAAGGAAAGGTTCACCGTACAGACAAAGCCCGCCTGGTGCGCGACGGTATTGTGGTGCATACGGGTGCCATTAATGCACTGAAACGTTATAAGGACGACGTGAAGGAAGTTGCAACCAACTTCGAGTGTGGTATCTCGCTCGTCAACTTCAACGACATTCAGGTGGGCGACATCATCGAAACCTTCATGGAAATCGAGGTAGAACAGAAACTCTAAAAGTGAAAAGTGAAGAGTGAAGAATTTGCCACCGCCAACCAGGCGGGTAATGAGTACGTTCGTAAGGTGGCCGAACAGAAATATGAGTTCGGATTCACTACCGACGTACATACCGAAGTCATAGAGAAAGGGCTGAACGAGGATATCGTTCGGCTCATCTCTGCTAAGAAGGGTGAGCCGGAGTGGATGCTCGACTTCCGGCTTCGGGCCTTCCGCTACTGGCAACAGCAGCAGGAGCCGAAGTGGGGTCACGTTCATGTGCCTCCCATTGACTATCAGGCTATCAGCTACTATGCTGACCCGACAGCGAAAAAGGGGCAGGGAGCAGGGGGCAAGGAGAATACTCCTGCCATTGACCCGGAGTTGGAAAAAACCTTCGACAAGTTAGGAATCCCCTTAGAGGAACGTCTCGCCCTGAGTGGCAATACTGCTGTTGATGCCATCATGGACTCTGTCAGCGTAAAAACGACGTTCAAGGAGAAACTGCGCGAGAAAGGTGTCATCTTCTGTTCCATAGGCGAGGCCATCAAGGAGCATGGCGACCTGGTACGCCAGTATCTGGGTACGGTGGTGCCGTATCGTGATAATTTCTACGCCGCACTCAACTCTGCGGTCTTCAGCGACGGTTCCTTCGTCTATATCCCCAAAGGTGTGCGCTGTCCCATGGAACTGAGCAGCTATTTCCGCATCAATGCCCGTAATACAGGACAGTTCGAGCGTACGCTCATCGTGGCCGACGATGATTCCTACGTCTCGTATTTAGAAGGTTGCACAGCCCCCATGCGCGACGAAAACCAGCTGCATGCGGCCATCGTAGAGATTATTGTCATGAACCGTGCCGAGGTGAAATACAGCACCGTTCAGAACTGGTATCCCGGCGACGAGCAGGGCAGGGGAGGCGTGCTGAACCTCGTGACGAAGCGTGGGGACCTGCGGGGCGTTCACTCCAAGCTGTCGTGGACTCAGGTGGAGACGGGGTCGGCCATTACGTGGAAATACCCTTCCTGTATATTAAGAGGCGATAACTCGCAGGCAGAGTTCTACAGTGTTGCCGTGACAAACAACTATCAGGAGGCTGACACCGGCACGAAGATGATTCATATGGGTAAGAACACCAAGAGTACCATCATTTCGAAAGGCATCTCGGCCGGTCATTCGCAAAATTCCTATCGCGGACTTGTCCGTGCAACGTCAAATGCTGACAATGCCCGTAACTACTCCAGTTGCGACTCGCTGTTGTTAGGCTCTTACTGTGGTGCACACACGTTCCCATACATGGATGTGCATAATTCCACTGCCATCTTTGAACATGAGGCCACGACATCTAAAATCTCAGAAGATCAGCTTTTCTACTGTAACCAGCGTGGCATTCCTACTGAGCAGGCCGTGGGGCTTATCGTGAATGGCTATGCCAAGGAAGTGTTGCAGAAACTGCCCATGGAGTTTGCAGTCGAGGCTCAGAAACTGCTCTCCGTTTCGTTGGAGGGAACTGTAGGGTAAAGGTAAAAAGGTAAAAAAGTAAAAAGGTAAAATAATGCTTGAAGTAAGAAACTTACATGCCAAGATTGGCGAGAAAGAGATATTGAAAGGCATCAACCTCGTCATCAACGATGGTGAGACACATGCCATTATGGGGCCGAACGGCTCCGGAAAGTCAACGCTGAGTGCCGTGCTTGTGGGCAACCCGCTCTACGAGGTTACCGAGGGTGAAGCTTGGTTCAATGGCAAAAACCTGATAGAGATGAAACCCGAGGACCGCGCCCACGAGGGACTGTTCCTTTCGTTCCAGTATCCTGTAGAGATTCCTGGTGTCTCTATGACTAACTTCATGAAGGCCGCCATTAACGAGAAGCGGAAATACCAGGGACTGCCTGAACTGAAAACGGGTGACTTCATCAAGCTCATGCGCGAAAAGCAAAAGATTGTCGAGCTGGACAATAAGCTTGCCGGACGTTCCGTTAACGAAGGCTTCAGTGGCGGTGAGAAGAAACGAAACGAGATTTTCCAAATGGCCATGCTGGAGCCGAAACTCTCCATTCTCGATGAGACGGATTCCGGCCTTGACGTTGATGCCATGCGCATCGTGGCCCAGGGTGTCAATAAATTGCAGACACCGGAAACTTCCTGTATTGTGATTACCCATTACGACCGTCTGCTGGAGATGATTCGCCCGCAGTTCGTCCACGTGTTGTATAAGGGAAAAATCGTGAAGACAGGTGGCCCCGAACTGGCTAAGGAAATACAGGAACGTGGTTACGACTGGATAAAAGAAGAAACCCAATGAGCAGTGAGCAGCAATACATAGAACTATACGAGCAGTGTCGCGAGATAATCTGGCAGCACGGCAGCAGCGTGATGAATGCGGAGCGCGACGCTGCCTTCCGGCGTTTCAAGGCAGAAGGTTTCCCGTCGAAGAAAGTGGAACGGTATAAATATACTGACATGCAGGAACTGTTTGCTCCTGACTATGGCTTGAACCTCAAGCGGCTGGACATTCCAGTCAATCCTTATGATGCCTTTCGCTGTGACGTGCCCAACCTTTCCACATGGCTCTATTTCGTGGTGAACGATGCGTTTTACACCAAGCGTGAGGAAGTGAAGATGCCAAAACTGCCGGAAGGCGTTATTATAGGCTCGCTGAAAGAACATGCCAACCAGGCTTACAACCAACTGGCTGCCAGGGATAAGGATGCCGTGACTGACTTGAACACCATGTTGGCACAGGATGGGCTTTATGTCTTTGTGCCGCGCGGCGTAGTGCTCGACCGTGCCGTTCAGGTTATCAACATCCTGCGAAGCGACGTTGACCTCATGGTCAATCGCCGTGTGCTCATTGTGCTTGAGGAAGGTGCTGAACTGAAGATGCTCTTCTGTGACCATGCTGCCGACGACCGCCGATTCCTGGCTACGCAGGTTATTGAGGCATACGTTGGCGAGAATGCAAGTCTTGACCTCTACTGTTTGGAAGAGACACATTATAAAAATGTTCGCGTGAGTAATGTCTATATCGAACAGCAGGCCAATAGCCGTGTCAACCACAACGTCATCACGTTGCATAATGGTGTGACGCGCAACAAACTCGACCTCACCTTCTCTGGCGAGGGAGCCGAGTGCCAGTGCTATGGCTGTGTCATTGCCGATAAGCAGCAGCATGTTGACAACAACACGCTTATTACTCACCACGTGCCCCATTGCACGTCGAACGAGCTTTACAAATATGTGCTTGACAATGCTGCAGTAGGTGCCTTTGCAGGACGTGTGCTCGTGGAGCATGGTGCCCAGCAGACTGTTTCGCAGATGACCAACCAGAACCTCACGGCTACTCACGATGCCCGCATGTTTACGCAACCCATGCTGGAAATCTATGCCGATGACGTGAAGTGTGCACACGGATCAACGGTTGGCCAACTGAACGACGCGGCACTCTTTTACATGCAACAGCGCGGCATTTCTCAGCGCGAGGCAAAGCTGCTCCTGCAGAATGCCTTTATCAATGAGGTGATTGACAAAATGCAGCTGGAACCCTTGCGTGACCGTCTGCACTATCTGGTGGAAAAGCGCTTCCGCGGTGAGCTCAGCAAGTGTAAGGGCTGTAAGCTCTGCCGATAATTACTGACTTTTTTTATGATTCTATTCTCCATATAATACCTATGTACGATATCCAAAAGATACGTGAGGACTTCCCTATCCTTCAGCGGGAGGTTTACGGACGGCCGTTGGTTTATTTAGACAATGCCGCTACCACACAGAAACCGCTGTGTGTGCTTGATGCCATGCGCGAGGAGTACCTGAACGTGAATGCCAATGTACACCGGGGCGTACACTACCTCTCGCAACAGGCTACCGACCTGCATGAATCGGCCCGCGAAACCGTACGCCAGTTTATCAATGCCCGCAAGGCGGAGGAAATCGTTTTTACCCGTGGTACTACCGAGGCCATCAACCTGGTGGCTGCTTCGTTCTGCCTGTCGCAGATGAAGGCGGGCGACGAGGTACTGGTCACCGATATGGAGCACCACTCCAACATAGTGCCCTGGCAGCTGCAGGCTATGCAACGTGGCATCGTTGTTCGCCACCTGCCCATTACTGACGATGGGCGTCTTTCGTGCCTCATCGACAACGGCTCCGTAAGTTGCGATTCCATCGCAACCTTCCTAACCGAGAAGACACGCCTTGTCAGCCTTGCCCACGTCAGCAACGTGCTTGGCACCGAGAACCCTGTGACAGACATCATACGCATAGCTCACGAACGAGGCATTCCCGTGCTACTCGATGCAGCTCAAAGTGCGCCTCATCTGCATCTTGACGTACAACAGCTCGACTGCGACTTTCTGGCCTTCAGTGGTCACAAGATGTATGGCCCAACAGGCATTGGCGTGCTCTACGGCAAGGAGGAATGGTTGGAGAAACTGCCGCCCTATCAGGGTGGGGGCGAGATGATTGACAAGGTGACGTGGGAACATACTACCTTCGAGCGGCTGCCCTTCAAGTTCGAGGCCGGCACGCCCGACTATGTGGCCACCCATGGCCTTGCCACCGCCATCGGCTACCTCCGTTCCGTGGGCCTCGACTGCGTCGAGGCCCACGAAAAGGCACTCACTCGCTACTGCGTTGAGCAGCTGCAAACCATCGATGGCATGAAAATCTATGGTGGCAGGGGTTCCGTAGTGTCCTTTAACGTGGGTAATATACATCATCTCGACATCGGTACCCTGCTTGACCGTCTGGGCATTGCCGTGCGCACAGGTCACCATTGCGCACAGCCGCTCATGGACCGCCTCGGCATCAGCGGCACCGTGCGTGCCTCTTTCGCACTCTATAATACGAAGGAGGAAGTTGACGCGCTGGTGGCCGGCATTCGTCGTGTCAGTCAGATGTTCTAAACCGAAAATGAATCATCCCACCATGTTGTTGAGCCATTATTACGAAGGACTGACAGAGGCCGGTTGCGACGAGGCTGGCCGCGGTTGTCTGGCGGGTAGTGTCTATGCTGCTGCCGTTATTCTGCCGCCTGACTACCATAACGAGCTGTTAAACGACTCCAAACAACTCACAGAACGCCGCCGTTACCAGCTACGCGACATCATCATACAGGATGCTCTGGCATGGGCTGTCGGCATTGTTTCCCCCGAGGAGATTGACCGTATCAACATCCTTAATGCATCCATACTGGCTATGCACCGTGCGCTTGACCAGCTCACGGTGCGCCCTGAGGCCATCATTGTTGACGGCAACCGCTTCAAGCCTTACTATTCACCACTCACCACTCACCACTCACCAATTCCTTATACTACTATCGTCAAGGGCGACGGTAAGTACCTTAGTATTGCTGCCGCCAGCATCCTTGCCAAGACCTACCGCGACGACTACATGAACCAGTTGGCCGAAGAGTACCCGCAGTACGACTGGCTTTCAAACAAAGGCTACCCTACCAAAAAGCACCGTGATGCCATTCGCGAGTTTGGCATCACCCCTTATCACCGTAAGACTTTTAACCTCTTGGGCGATGCCGCCCAGCTCAGTTTCGACTTTTGAGCAGACAGGACAATAAAGGCTGGCACGACGTTTGTGACGTTGCCAGCCTTTACTGATTATCGGCGTTACCGGTCTTTTACTGCTTCAGCAGTTTCAACTCAACGTTGGGCTTAAGCACGTTGCTGACACTCTCAGTATATTCTGCCAGTTTCAGCTGGGCGGTGAGTGCGATGTCGCGGCTCGAGTTGCCCACGGCGAAGGTATAGGTTCCTGCCTCTAAGAGCCAGCGGCTGCCAGCCTCGTCGAACGAGGCGAGCAGGCGTACGGGAATGTCGATGGTTAGTGTCTGGCTCTCGCCAGGTTTCAGCTCACGCGTCTTGGCAAAGCCTTTCAGCTCCTGCATGGGTTTCTCTAACTGGCCTTTCGGGGCACGCAGATAGACCTGTGCCACTTCCTTGCCGCTTACTGAGCCGGTATTTTTGACGGTCACGGTAACCTGAACCTTGTCTTTCAGTGCTTTCACCTTCAAGGCGGAGAAATTGAATGTGGTGTAGGATAGTCCGAAACCAAAGGGGTAAGCCACGTTCTTTTGGAAGGTGTCGAAGTAGCGGTAGCCCACGTAGATGTCCTCTTCGTGGTTGGTGAAGTCGTGGTTGGGAACCCCTGCTCCATACGTCCTTATGGTCTCATAGGTGTAGAGGTCCATTTGTCCGGGATAGTTGGCTGTTGACGGATGGTCTGTGGCGGCAACGGGCCATGTCATGGTCAGTTTTCCGCTGGGGTTCACCTTGCCTGTCAGCAGGTCGGCGATGCTGTTACCACCCTCCATACCAGGCTGCCATGCGCAGACGATGGCATCAGGGTAGTCTCTCCAGGATGCCGTCTCGATGACGGAACCGCTGTTGAGGACGACGATGACAGGTTTGCCGGCAGCGTGGAAGGCGTTGCATGTGTTGAGAATGAGCTGGTGCTCATCGGCTGTGAGACAGAACTCCGTGGCAATGTCGCGGTCAACACCTTCACCGGCCTGACGGGCGATAGTAATGATGGCGGCATCTGCCGTCTTTGCCTCATTGTTGATGCAGATGGTGTTAATGCTGATTTCCGGATATTTTTGCTGTCCCATCATTTCACTCTGGAACCACTTGGCGGGGTGACGCTCGGCCTGGAACTTCACTTTGGCGAACTCCACGTACTTGCGGTAGATGTCAGTCAAGGTAGCCGATGAACTGATGCCTGCATTCTTCAGACCTTCCAGCAAATCGACCACGTAGGGCGGGTGAACGCAACCGGAACCCGTACCACCAGAGAGGAAGTCGTATGACTTCTCACCGAAGAGGGCGACGGTCTTGATGCTCTGGTCTTTCCACGGCAATGTACCGTTATTCTTCAGCAGCACGATACCCTCGCAGGCACTCTGACGGGTAATGGCAGCATGAGCCTTGAAGTCGGGTTTGTTGGAAGCAGGATACTTGTGGAAACTGGGAGTCTTCACGATATATTCCAGCATACGGCGTACGTTACGGTCAACATCTTCCATGCTGAGCTTGCCTTCCTTCACGCCCTTGATAATCTCCTCGATCTGCGCGGGCTGTCCCGGCTCCATGAGGTCGTTGCCGGCATGTACCTCAGCGATGGTGGGCAGTCCCTCGCGGATACCAATCCAGTCGGTCATCACAATGCCTTTGTAGCCCCAGTCTTCACGCAGAATACTGGTAAGCAGGTCGTGGTTGCCCATGGAGAACTGTCCGTTAATCTTATTATAAGAAGCCATGATGGTCCAGGGATTGCTCTCACGTACGGCAATCTCGAAACCACGCAGATAGAGTTCACGGGCAGCCCGCTGGCTGACGCGCTCATCGACGCTGGTGCGGTCGGTCTCCTGTGAATTGACGGCAAAGTGCTTGGCACTGACACCGGCTCCCTGACTCTGCACACCATTGATGTAGGCAGCGGCAATCCATCCGGTCAGTAGCGGGTCCTCGCTGTAGTATTCGAAGTTACGTCCGCAGAGCGGGTTACGGTGCAGATTCATGCCTGGTCCGAGGATGACGTCACAACGGTACTCCTTGGTCTCGTTACCAATGGCTTTGCCCACCTCGCTTACCAGTTCGGTGTTCCATGTCGAGGCCAGACAGGTTCCGATGGGGAATGCCGTAGCGTAGAACGTCTGGTCAGTACCCTGACGGGTGGGGTTAATACGTACACCGGCAGGACCGTCGGTCAGCACGGTAGCGGGGATTCCGAGTCTTGGGATGGCAGGAGATGTTCCTGCGGCACCGGCTACGAGGTCAGCCTCGCCGCCAACGACGGCAGACGTGCCAAAGAAGTTGTTAGCACCGCCAACGAGCAGTTTGGCCTTCTCTTCGAGAGTCATGGCTTTCAGCACCTCGTCGATGTTGTTGGCCTGTAGTTTCGGTTGTGCATTCATTGTCGTTGCGGTCAGGCTTGCTGCAAGCCCGAGTAATAATAGTTTGTTTTTCATATTTGTTTACTTAAAAAGTTTCGGGACAAATTGGTTCAGGTAGATGCGCCAGTTTTTCCAGATGTGGCCGCCCTCGGTTTCTACGTATTCATACTTGTAGCCCTTCCGGTCCAGTTGCTGGCGGAAATCGACGTTGTCCTTGTAGAGGAAGTCGCTCTTTCCGATGGCAATGTAGTATAAATAGGGAGCAGGCTTGAACTGGTTGGCCAGTTTTTCGTCAAGGTCTTGATAAATGTATGCGTTCTCGCCCTTGCCCATACGTTTGACAGCGGCCGAGAAGAGTCCTACGTAGCCGAACATCTGCGGATTGTTGGCCGAGATGTAAAGCGAGTGGAACCCGCCCATAGACAGTCCGGCAATGGCGCGGTGCTGTTTGTCGGGCAGGGTGCGGTAGTGGTTGTCAACCCACTGCACAAGGTCGGGGAATGCTGCTTCAATGCTGCCCTCCATGGTCTTGGCGTTCATGAACGAGGGCTTGTACATAGCGTCTTCATATTCGCCGGGGACAGCCTTCTGTGCGCCGTTGCCGTTGGGCATTACCACAATCATGGGTTCAGCCTTGCCCTGTGCTATCAGGTTGTCCAGTATGTGCTGTGCACGTCCCAGTTCCGTCCAAGCATTCTCGTCGCCCCCGGCACCGTGCAGCAGGTAGAGCACGGGGTATTTGCGGTTGGCGTTGTCCTCGTAGCCGGCGGGGGTATAGACCGTCATGCGGCGTTGCTCCATGCCGAGTTTGGGTGCAGGGTACCACACCTTGGCCACCGTGCCGTGCTTGACGTTGTGAACCAGATAGTTCGAGCACGCGCCATCAACGAGCAGGTAGTTGGTGTATGTGGCAATGTCGCGCAGCTGATAGACGTTGTTAGGGTCCAGCATGCGCACCCCGTCAACGTAGAAGCAGTAGGTGTGCATCTCGCTCTCTAATGGTGCCGACGTGTAGCTCCACACGCCCTGGCTGTCCCTTGTCATGGCTGCACGCCCCGTTTGCTCCATTTCGCCGAAGGGCGTCTGCACCTTCTGCTGTGGCAGGAACGAGGCTTCCAGTTCCACTTTTTGCGCATTGGGTGCAGCCATGCGGAAGGTGGCGCATCGCGTGGCTGCGTTCAGTTCGGGCGAGGTAATGTCGCCGGTGTTAATTGCAATGGTTTCCTGTGCTGTGACCGTGGTTATGCATCCAACCACGCATAGCGTTGTAATGAATAGTTTTCTCATAGGCTTTTTTCTTGATAAAGTGTTGAGTTATGTTTTTAGTGAATTCAGGTCAATCTTCTTGCTCAGACGGCTCTTGGTGGAGCGCAGGGCTTGTTCCGTGCAGCAGAAGAGGTCTATTTTCCGGTCGTCAATAATGCCGTAGTGCTCCATGATGCAGAAGAAGGTCTCTTTTGGCGTCAGCGTTGTGTCGGGGTTGTCCAACCGGGCTGCCAGCTGGCGGTCGGCCATCCAGAGTGCGCGCATGGCTGCCTGCTGCTCGTTGCGTCCATACTGGCTGATGTTCTTGTGGTTCAGTATGTCGTTCAGCACGTCGATGCCCGTCTTCAGTTCTTTGATTTGCAGGTACATCTCGTCCTCAGCCAGTCCTCCGGTCAGCTTCGTCTTCAACTTCTCGATTTCCTCCATGCGGGTGTCGAGTGCTAATTTCAGGTCCTCAATGCGTGTGTTGCGCATGACCAACAGGTGGTTCAGGTCCTGTCTTACGTTGCTGATGTGCTGCTGAAATTCCTTGTGGTGCATTTGCTGTCTGCGGAAATACACGTAGATGATTCCGCCCATGACCAACAGCATGAAGATGATGAGCAGGCTCAGTTTGAAGCTGCGTTCGGCACTCCTGCGTTGGTGCCACTGCTGGTCGAACTGGTCTTGCAGTCGGGTAATGTCGAGCTCTGCCTGCCGGTGTGCTATGGAGTCACTCATCTGGCGCAGCAGTTTCTGCGTTTCCAGTGCAGCCTTGTAGTCGCCGCGCCTCTCCTGCAGCTCACTCTCCGTTACCAGCCGGTTCATGCGCAGCGTCAGGCTCTCCGTTTTTGGCATCATGAGCATAAGCATCTGGGCCTGCTGCTCGTCGCCCTTATGCAGCATGATACGGCTGAGCATACTCAGGGCGTTACCCACGTCGGTAGAGTCGTCGGCCAGCATGGCAGCCTGGTAGCCTGCCTGTTCAGCCTCTTGCAGGCTGTCGCTGAGCATCAGGTAGTATGCCTTGTTGCAGAGCAGCTTGGCCATTTGTCCGTTCTCCAGGCTGTCGTAGCGGTTCATGGCTTTTTCGTTGAGCAGTTTTCCCTCCTCGGTCTTTCCCATGTCGTTCAGAATGTTCACCTGGTGAATCATGGCGTTGATGGTGTAGTGCTGGACGCCAGTACCTTCGGCATATTTCTCAGCCCTCCTGTGGTATTGCAGTGCTGTCTGGGGGGCGCCCGCCTGTTCGTTCATCCAGCCAATGTACAGGCAAATGCGGTAGCTCAACGAGTCATTCTCAATCATGGGCAACAGCTTCTCGGCCTTTTTCAACTGTATGATGGCCAGGTCGTTGTGCTGATGGTCTATGTAGTCGATGGCGCTATCCAGATGCTGGTGCGCTTCCCATTCAGCACTTTCTGCTGTGGTTACTCGTTTTTCGGGGGTGCATGCCAGCAGGCATGTCATCAAGATGCCCCAGGTCAGTATAGTAATTTTCCTCATATTGTGTTGCAAAGATACTGTTTTATTTTTAAAGAAAAAAGAGTTAATAAAGAATAATTCCATTCTTTTTTAACTTTTAACCATATCGGGTACTGCACACCCTCATGCCTTCGCTGCTTCTGGCACAGACGGTGATGTCATGACAACGTGCCAGACACCCCCGTCAAGACTGGGAGAAACTGCCGGGGAAACGGGGAGAAACTGCCGGACTGTCAGGGAGAAACTGCCGGGGAGTTGAGAGAAGCACGGGCGTGCTCAATAAAAAGCACGGCCGCACCCGGTATTGAGCACGGCCGTGCATGATATTAAGCACAGGTGGGCTTAACCCCTTATGTTTCCCCATCTGTTTCGTCATATCGGGAAACCCGCGATTGTCTTTCTTGTTTGCAAAGATACAAAATTTTTTTGAAACTGCACGACAAATGACCCCAAAAAACGCGCGGAAAGTTTTTCCTTTGTGTCAATGCCGGATGGCTTAGACATGCGAACAGCTTGGTTCCCAACGTCTTACGTGATAGCGGTTGTGTCAAGGCGGAAACCCCTCTTGCATAATTGGGAAGGAGTGCCTATCTTTGCACCGACGTACAAGTTATGACGTTAATCTGCAAAAACCGCCCACGGTGCTGATGGTGTTGGCATGACATCGGCCTGTGGGTGGCTTTTTGTGTGAATAATTGATAACGGATATGGTTAATTGATAATTATTTTTTACCTTTGCAGGCAAATTTTGAAAACGTAAAAAAATAAATTGTTAAATAGTAAATTACATTATGGCTAAGAAAGCATTACTCATGATTCTCGACGGATGGGGAATCGGACAGCATGGAAAAGGCGACGTCATCTATAACACGCCGACACCGTATCTGGATTATTTAACCGCAGTAAGCGCCCACTCACAGCTTGCCGCATCGGGCGAGGACGTTGGTCTGCCCGACGGACAGATGGGAAACTCTGAGGTAGGACACCTGAACATTGGTGCCGGCCGCGTGGTCTATCAGGACCTTGTGAAGATTAACCGTGCCTGCAATGACAACAGCATCGTGGAGAACCCGCAGGTAAAGGCTGCCTATACCTATGCCAAGGAAAACGGAAAGAAGCTGCACCTGATGGGCCTTTGCTCCGACGGTGGCGTGCACTCCAGCCTCGACCACCTGTTCAAGCTCATCGAGGTGGGCAAGCACTACGGACTGAAGAACCAGACTTTCATACACTGCTTCATGGACGGCCGCGACACCGACCCCCACTCGGGTAAGGGGTTCATTGAGCAGGTGCAGGCCGAGTGCGAGAAGAACGACGCTGCCATAGCCAGCATCGTGGGCCGTTTCTACGCCATGGACCGCGACAAGCGCTGGGAGCGCGTGAAGGAAGGCTACGACCTCATTGTCAAAGGTACCGGCAAGCAGGCCACCGACATGGTACAGGCCATGCAGGAGAGCTACGACGAGGGCGTGACCGACGAGTTCATCAAGCCTATCCACAACAGCACTGTCAACGGACTCATTGAGGAGGGGGACGTCGTCATCTTCATCAATTTCCGTAACGACCGCGCCAAGGAGCTGACCATTGCGCTGACGCAGGAAGACCTGACCGAGCAGGGCATGAAGACCATTCCCAACCTGCAGTACTACTGCATGACCCCGTACGATGCCAAGTTCACGGGCGTACACATCCTCTTCCCAAAGGAGAATGTAGAAGATACCTTAGGCGAATATCTTTCCAAGCTTGGCAAGAAGCAGCTGCACACAGCCGAGACCGAGAAGTATGCCCACGTGACGTTCTTCTTCAACGGTGGACGCGAGCAGCCCTTCGAGGGTGAGGACCGCATCCTGGTGCCCTCGCCGAAGGTTGCCACCTACGACCTGAAACCCGAGATGTCGGCTTACGAGGTGAAGGACAAGCTCGTTGCCGCCATCAATGAGAACAAGTACGACTTCATTGTCGTCAACTTCGCTAACGGCGACATGGTTGGCCACACGGGTGTCTATAACGCTATTGCCAAGGCCGTATGGGCCGTTGACCACTGCGTACACGATGTCATCGAGGCTGCCAAGGCCAACGACTACGAGGCCATCATCATTGCCGACCACGGTAATGCCGACAATGCCATCAACCCCGACGGCACGCCCAACACGGCTCACTCGCTGAACCCCGTGCCCTTCATCTACGTGACCAACAACAACAGCGCCACCGTGAAGGACGGACGACTGGCTGACGTGGCTCCCAGCATCCTGCACATCATGGGACTGGAGCAGCCTGCCGACATGACGGGCGAGTGCCTTATTCAGGACTAATTCTGTCACCCCACCCAATCGCAGAACAGACTAAGCAGTGACTGCGACACATGGTAACAAGAAGAGAAGAATGAGACGACAACGACAAAAACACGGTGACACCAGTCACCAAGACGACTTTAAGACCATCTACGGTGACGGTGTGGTGAAGACCGACTTCACCTTCTGAGAGCTATGAACGTGCAGATAGAACCCACGTGGAAAGAACACTTGCAGGAGGAGTTCGGCAAGCCCTACTTTGAGCGGCTGACGCAAGCGGTCAGACAGGAGTATCAGCAGGCGACGTGCTATCCGCCCGGCCCGTTGATATTCAATGCCTTCAACCTGTGTCCGTTCGACCGGGTGAAGGTGGTCATCATCGGGCAAGACCCCTACCACGAACCGGGACAGGCCCACGGACTGAGCTTCTCGGTGCAGGACGGCGTACTGTTTCCACCCTCGCTGCAAAACATCTTCAAAGAGATAGAGGCCGACCTCGGCACCCCCGTGCCGCAGTCGGGTAACCTGACGCGCTGGGCCGAGCAGGGCGTGCTGCTGCTCAACGCCACGCTGACCGTGCGGGCTCACATGGCCAACAGCCATGCCACGCTGGGCTGGCAGACGTTTACGGATGCTGCCATCCAGGCACTGGCCAAGCAGCGTGAGCACCTGGTCTATATGCTCTGGGGCGGGTTCGCACGCGGCAAGGCCTACATGATTGACAAATCGCGCAACCTCGTCTTAGAGTCAGTCCACCCGTCGCCCCTCTCGGCCAACCGTGGCGGCTGGTTCGGCCAGCACCAGTTCTCGCGCTGTAATGCCTATTTAAAAGAAAACGGAATAGAACCCATAAAATGGTAAAAAACACTCCACCACCCATCCTTGATGTCGCAGGTGTCTTGGTGTCCTCTGATATTCTGACGGAGCGCTTCTGTTGTGACTATGAGAAGTGCAAGGGTATCTGTTGTGTGGAGGGTGATGCCGGTGCCCCTGTGACGATGGACGAGGTGGCGAGCATCGAAGACAGCCTCGACACCGTGTGGCCCGAGCTTTCTGCTTCGGCGCAAAGCGTCATCGACCGTCAGGGGGTGGCCTATGCCGACCGTGATGGCGAACTCGTGACGAGCATTGTCAGGGGGAAAGATTGTGTCTTTACCTGTTACGACGGTGATAACTGTCTGTGTGCCCTGGAACGCGCTTACCGTCAAGGGCGTTCCAAGTTCTGCAAACCCATCAGCTGTGCGCTCTATCCCATTCGCGAAAAAACGTTTAGCAACGGACTCGTCGGACTGAATTATAACCGTTGGGACGTATGCCGTGATGCTCGCGAAAAGGGAAAGGCGTTAGACATTCCCGTCTATCAGTTTCTGAAGGAACCGCTGATTCGTCGCTTTGGCGAAGCCTGGTATCAGGAGTTGTGCGAAGTAGTCAGGTTGCTTAATCTCTGACGCTGATGGCCTCCACCCGTGTAATGTTCGAGCGTGAGCGGTTGGCAGGCAGCGTGATGCGTGCCACGCCGGCCGGACCCGTCGTGAAACGGCGGCAGGCCTGGTCGTCGGAACCACCCTTACAGACGTAACGCAGGCCGTTGACCTCGACCACCTCTCCTTTCTTCATGCCACGCATGGTGACCCGTACCCAACCTTCTACCGGCTGGCCGAAATCATAAATCAATGTGCCTCCGCGTTGGCTCACGGTGGCATGCTTCAGAATGCGCAGCATGCGAAAACCCGGAGCCTGGTTGTGGCAGAAGACAATGACTGCCGGCTGCAGGTCGCTGGCAATCTGTGCACTTTTCCAGTCAGACATCAGGAAACTGCTTTCCTTCCAGTCATAGTCGTACCAGTCGCTTTGGTAGTTCGAGCCGTCTATCACTTCCCGCCCGTTAGGCAGCGTGTAGGCATTGGCCGGACGGCATGTCCAGCCGGTGTCGTCCGGGAAGAAAAACGGCTGACCGCTTTCCCATTCCCCTTGCAGCGTGATGTACAGCTGCCTATGGGTATAGCCCACGGGGGCATACCATACGGCAATGGTGTTGGTGCCCTCGTTGAGGAACTGCTCTATGCTGTAGTCGCGTACGCTAATAGCCCCTCGGGGGTTGGAGGAAAAGAGGTCGGTAGAGATGTTGTAGCCGTTGACGTAGATGATGTAACGCCCCTCGCTGGCCACGCTCAGCACGGCCTTGCTGGCCGTCTCGCTCATGTGGATGCTTCGTTTGAACCACACCTGCCGGGTGTCCTCTGCCTGCGCACAGTAGAGCCAGCGCATGCCAAACTCCTGGGCATGTAGAGGTAAGAAGGTAAAGAGGTAGAGAGGTAAAAGGAGGAGCACACTTCGTGTCCTGTGTCTCGCAAAGCCTGTAAGTTGCATTCTTGTTGCCATGGTGTTTGCCGGTTACTCTTTTACCTCAATCAGGTTTTCTCCTTTTTTCAGTCCCACCGTCTGCTGTTGACCATGATAGTACAGGACGATGGTGCCTGCCTTTTTGGCCTTGACGGCAACCTTGGTGATGCGGCTGTCCTTCCACTCCATGCTTACCTCGTAGCCGCCACGGGCACACAGTCCGCTCACGCTGCCGTCCTTCCAAGCCTTAGGTAGGGCAGGGAGCAGTTCTATTTCGCCCGAAGCGCTACTCTGCAGCAGCATTTCGCACACGCCTGCCGTGCCGCCGAAGTTGCCGTCGATTTGGAATGGTGGGTGGGCATCGAAGAGGTTGGCATACGTGCCGCCGGCATGTCGGGTGCCCGGTCGTTGGTCGTCCTGTGCGTCGGTAAAGGTCAGCAGCTTTTGGTAGATGTGGTAGGCCTGTTCACCGTCTTTCAGCCGGGCCCATAGGTTGATGCGCCAACCCGTTGACCAGCCTGTTGATTCGTCGCCTTTCTGAATCAGAGTCTGGCGGCAGGCCTCCCTGATTTTCCGTAGTTCTTCGTTGTTGCACGCTCCGAAAGCACCGAGGTGTAGCCCAGGATACAAACCTATGAGGTGGCTTTGATGCCGGTGGTGCGGGTCTTTGTCGTCCCAGTCGTGGTACCACTCGTTCAGGTCGCCGTTCTTTCCAATGGTGTAAGGGTGCAGTGCCGAAAGTGGCAGCAGCATGATGCGCGGTCCGTCGCCCGTTCCAAGGCTATCGTCGGTTACCTTCATCATTGCCTGAATGGTGTTGACCATCAGTTCACGGATGATGGCCAGGTCAGCCGTCGCGCCATAGCAGGTGACGCCATGGTATCCTTTTTCCGTGAGATATTCGTTCTCGGGCGATGTGGAGGGGGCGGTTATCAGTTCGTTAGGCTGCTTGGGGTTCTTGGTAAGCCAGTTCAGACAGAACTGATAGGCTCCCCACATCAGTGGGTAGGCCACGTTGTGCAGGTAGTTCTCGTCTTGTGTGAAGAGGTAACGCTCCCACAGCGTGTTCACTAACCATGCTCCACCCATGTTCCAGTTGGCCCACATGGGGCTTTCGCGCTTCTCGCCCACGGGGTTGGTCATGGCCCAGATGTCGCTGTTGTGGCTGGCGCACCAGCCCTGGTCCACGCCGTAGTAGTTGCGGGCGGTGTGCTCGCCGTTCTCTGCCAGTGCGCGTATGAAGTCGTCCAGCGGTTCCGCCATCTCTGCCAGGTTAGCGGTGAAGGCTGGCCAGTAGTTCTCCTCCAGGTTGATGTTCATGGTGTAGTTGCCGCGCCAAGGTGACCAGAGGTAGGGGGTCCACAGTCCCTGCAGGTTGGCAGGAACACCCTTGGTGCGCGACGAACTGATGAGCAGGTAGCGGCCATATTGAAAGTAGAGCGTCTCGAGGTAAGTGCTGCTTTTCCTCGTGCCTTTTCCCGCCGTTCGTGAGTACTGGCGCAGCAGCTGGTCGGTGGGGGTGGTTTGAGAGCCGTCACTAAGTGACGGCATACCTAACCTCAACTTTACGCGGTCGTAGAACTGCTGGTAGTCGCTGACGTGGCGGCGGCGGAACTCATCGTAGGTGAAATTGGCCGTGTGCCACAGGTCGTCGGTAGCGTTTGCAATGTAGGGTGCTCCCTCGCTGACGGGGTGACGGCGCGGACCGTTGAAGCTGGTTTCGTTGACGATGTAGATAACAGCCTCATGGCCCTCTCTGATGGTGAGCGTAGAGTCACTGGCTGTCACGGTGCCGTCGGTCTGGGCTTTCAGCATGGTGCAGAAGTGTATGCTTTCAGCAGGGTCGCCGGTGGCATGTCCGGTCATCGTAATCTGCTGTCCGGTAGCTTTTGCCTGGTGGGGAACTTGTGCTGTCAGCGTCAGTCTGATGTTTACGTTGCCGCGCAGACGTATGGCGATGAGCTTGTCGGGATGCGAGGCGAAGTATTCTCTTGTAAGGGTGGAACCTCCACGCACATATCGGTCGCTGACCAGTGCGCTGTCAAGGTTCAGCTCGCGGTAGTAACGGCTTGCTTTCCCCTTGTTCAGGTCGTCCATGTAGAGTGTGGCTAACGGTTGGAAGAACTGAGAGTTAGGACCCTGTACGTGCAGTTGCAGGGAGTCGGCCAGTGCGTAGTCTTCATTGAACAGTGCCTCGCGGATTTTGGGTATCCACTTGTGTGCGTCTTTATCAATGTCTTGGTCAACCGGTTTGCCCGTCCAGAGTGTAATGTCGTTCAGAAAAATCACGTTGCGCTGTGTGCCGCCATACACCAGCGCGCCCAGTTTGCCGTTGCCAATGGGCAGCGACTCCTCGAAATATTGTGCCTCATGGTTATACCATAGACGCATGGGAGGCTGGTTGGCGGTAGTGGTGCCGACAGAGCCCGGCGTGTTGTTTCCAAGGGAGGTTAGTACTGACAGACAGGCTGTTATGACAGTAAAGATGATTCTCATGATGTTGCATGTTTTTTATTGTAGGTGCAAATATACAATTTTCTCAACAATCATGCAAACCTTTTGCCTGGTTTTCTTAGTCGAAGCCGTTTTTACGCGTCGTGCCACGAAACCATAAAGAATGTTAAATTCCGTTTGGCTTTGGCAGGCACAATCGTCTATTAAGTGTATAACGCTAATAACGGAAATGGAAGAAAGCGCATTTGAACACCAAGCCCGGCAGTGGCGGCAGAAGGCTCTTAGCGTAAGCCGCAGCTGTGGGGCAGACCAAACAGAAGCCGAGGACATCGCGCAGGACGTGATGCTTCGCCTGTGGCAAATGCGCAATGAGCTGGACCGCTATCGGTCAGTAGAAGCCATGGCAGCAGTAATGGCCCGGCACCTGACGCGTGACCTGCAGCGCCGCCTACGAACAGAACAACTCAATGAGGCTGCCGTCACCACTCTTTCTACCGGACCGCATGAACTACTGGAGGAAAAAGAGGATGTCGAATGGCTGGAACGGCGCATCGGCCAGCTGCCCACCACGCAACATACCTTATTATATATGCGACAGGTGGAACGGCGCAGCCACAAGGAACTCTCACAGCTGCTGGGCAT
>Ga0310691_10003240_pt1 | contig 19910 bp, 26 predicted proteins | sample 176DNAGHGlowgp2_FD_203887 | JGI IMG/M metagenome (GOLD analysis project Ga0310691, IMG submission 203887) | Sheep rumen microbial communities from Palmerston North, Manawatu-Wanganui, New Zealand - 1766 DNA GHGlow gp2 (v2) (version 2) | ecosystem: Host-associated > Mammals > Digestive system >...
TACTGTTTTTCAATTCTAGATACTCCCCTGTCAATGATTGCACTTACTTCATCAAAACTTTTAGAAAAATCGCTAGGTTGTAACCCTACGAGATCTGTCACGTTTTTTGAAGTATTTTGAAGAATCCCATCTTTAACTCTATTTTGAAATTCAGTAAATTCAGCCTCAGCTTTTGCTATTTGCTGTTCTATATCACTGAACATTTTTTGCTGATTACTATCTAATTTTATATCTGAAAACTTAATATTTTCAGCGGCCAGTTTTGCTCTAGCTAAAGATGTTTCTAAGTTTTCAATAGTTTTACCAGCTTGATTAAATTGTTGCTGAGAGCCAAATCCTTTATTCATCTGAATTTGTAATTTTTCAGCTTCATTTCTCATGCTAGTAATAATCTTTTGCATAGCTTTAAAACCAGATGTATCTGGAGTTAAACTTTTACTTACTATTCTTTCTAAATCCGCGATAGAAGATTGTAAAACATTCAATCTTACGCCAACATCAACGGTAATCTCAGCCATTTATCTCACCTCTCCTTTTTCACCAAAATAAAAAAAGAGCCACTTTCCCGCACCAAGGAAAGTGGCTCAATCAGCGTCAATATCTTGATTAAGACGCGTTATTCTCACTATCAAATTATTACTATCATCCGTTTTTTCCGGCATACCAACAATGTTAAAAACGGACGTAGTTGGATCAGCCCTTTCTCCCAAGCGCAAGTTAATATCACTCACAACTCTTACTTTTGGCATATAAATTAAATTTGTATACTTAATGCCTTCATTTTCATCCTTGGAGTAAAACTTACCCTCAAGAGTGAACAATCCATTAAAGCGTTCTTTTTGAATTAAATATATCAACGCTTCATCCTTATACTCATAATAATAATCCACCACATAATGTTTGGTGGCGTCCGCTTCTATTTTACATTCTTTATCAGCATAAATTTTTACATATGGTTCATGTTCTCCAGTTAATGGATTATCATGTGATAATTCATTATCTATTTTACCATAAACCTTTTTCTGCCCCACATCTCTTTCATATTCATAAATGAATACTTTTTTCTGTGGAGGAAAAATTGGAGTATGACTTAAATATAAGCCATTATTGCTATCTAAATCAAAAGGCCCTTCTCTTATTGGAACCGCAAGAGAAATACCTTTTTGTTTTTCTGTCATATTAGCACTTAATAAAATCCCCATACTAATTGAGGACATAACTCCCTCTGTTAAAGAGAAAGTAACTTCTGAACGATCTTCCCAAATAACACGCGGCATATTGGACCAACCTCCGCGCGCCATTATAGGGGAATTTCGTTCAGAAAGCATTGAGATATTAACGTTCTCAAAGTAGAGAACGGGTTCTCCTTCCTCAAGGCGACGTGCGCCAAATTGCATAGGGATTTTAGCTTTTAATACGACCTCATAAAGTTCTTTTACACCAAAATATTGATCTAACATAACTAAATCTCCCTATAAAAATATAAGGGGCCGAAGCCCCTTATATTATATACTTTTTAATTCCTTAGGAACCGGCAACAATGGAACCGATGTCGTTATTACCTTCAGTAGAAGCATCAGCAGCAGCACCGCCGTAACGGATTAGCTTCATCATTTCATTACCATGATCGCCCTCAGAACGTAGAACATTTAGAGTCATTTCAAAAGTAGAAGGATCGCCTTCAGCTTCTAGAGTAATGGTAACCTCAGATTGTACCTTAGCCTTACCAATTACAAACTGGAAAGCTTCGTCCTTACCAGTAGCCTGAGAACGCATGAAGGTATCGCCAACTACGCGATATGTGCCTGGGAAAGTATCAGGAGAAATAGTTACTTCAACAGCAGCGTCTGCATTAGCGGCACCAGTAATTTCCTCTTCCCAGAAAATACGGATGCGATCACCCTTAATAGGCTTCTGCTCAGAAATACCCATAGCAGGATTGTTAAAGGTTAGCTCGCAATTTTCATTCATAGCATTTACTGCATCCTGTTCAGAAGAATAAACAATTTGAGTACGTCCACCAGCAGAGCCACTTGGCTTACCGTTGGAATCTACACCGCCACCATAGTTAATAAAACGAATTGGATGGCCTTCGGTTGCAGCTGGAGTTAGAACGTTTCCAGTAATATGATCCTTTGGTAGTGGTAGCTTGCCGTCCGCACCAGCAACTACTTCCTCTGTATGGCGTACAATTACACTTTCCTTAGCAGCTGGCTTATGAATAGCGCCACCAAGCATAAAACGTAAAGATTCAAGAGAAATTAGAGCATCCTCTAGAGTTAGAGTAATCTCCTTACCATAGTCCCAAGAAATTAGCTTAGGATTGCCCCAACCACCAGTAGCATCGGTAGTCTCAGCAGTTGTTTCAATAGTAGAAACCTTTAGGGTATCTAGGAATAGAACGATGTCACCTTTATAAACATTAGACTTAGGATCGTCCTCTAGGGCCTCAAAATAAACATTGGCAACTTCCTTAATACCATACTTATCAAAAATATTAACAGCCATGTGAGTTACCTCCTATAAATCATGATTTATCAGAACTCGCAATGGAACGCATCCAATGCTTTAGTTGTGATTTTTTCAATTTTGCGCCAGCTAACGCGGCTTGATTGTTTATATTAAACTGATCACGCCACCCCATTCTTTTTAGCTGGTCGTGAAAAGCGTAATATGTAATGTTCCAAATATTTTCCATATTTAATCCGCAATTATCTATTGTGATACTGCCTATAAGGTCGGAGAATTTTAAATCTGAGCCTTCCTGCGCTGCTTTTTTGGCCTTTGCCTTACGAACCTTTTCTCTATTGCGTCGCATTTGTTCTTTCAATCTACGAGTCGCAGGTGAGTCATCAGCAGAAATAATTATTTCTTCTCCTTCTTGTTCTATGAAATACATACGTTTAAGTATACGTTGAAAATCATAAAACTTTTCCTCTGTTAATAAGTGTTTTTCTTCTACTGGCCCTATAATGATTTGCGCGGGATCTAAAGAAAAAACAACATTTTCATGAGTAAAAAAGCGAAAAGCGCTTTTTAAAGTTTGATTGATTTCTTCATCAATCATAGTCATCATAAGTAAATATTGAAAATCAGTGAGTTGTTCTATTAGCTCTCTAAATTCATTATCTTTACTTTTGCTTACATCAGGCTTTTCACTAATTAAAATACTCAAATATTTTTGAAAGTTAGAATAACCTTCATCTATAATTTCACCCATTTTCGCAGGATAAATGGCGCAAATATCATCTAAAAAAATTGGCGTACCACGTTGAAATTTTAGAACATCGTCGTCAGTTAAATTCATTAATTTTATACCTCATAGAATAACCACCAATCCAAGGAGAAAGAGTAAGATTATCAGCGCGATAAAACTGTAAATTACCAATACCTGCCATTTCTTTCCCATTGAACATAGCGTCAATTTCTTGCATAATTAAATATGGACGTAAAGATTGTTCATTTAAAATCCATTCATCGTAAGGACAAGCAATGTCAAAACGAACAGTTGAAACTTTAAACTCAGGATTTAATTGATTAACAGTAAAATCATCAAATACTGAAATAATATAAGACATCTTTTCCGTACTATCATCAAATACTTTTGGAACTATAAGTATTTGCTTATGTATTAAATCTACTCCGTCTACATCAGGTTGCTCTTTACCGGTTACTGGGTCAATCTCTTTGAATGGATCTTTTGTTTGATATTTTAAAAGACGGCAAAGCCGCTGATTTTTCATAAGACGGTTAGCAATTCGGAAAGTGTTATCGCCCATTACTGAAAATCGTCTTTGTGTATTATTTAAATCCATTCAAATCACCTACCATAGCGGAATAATTTTTATTTCTTTAGTAAATTCTTGCTGATTATATAAAGCAGTCAAAATAACCGAACCTAATTTATTTTTTGCATTAGCGTGTATAGTACATTTATTATTATTAGAAGATACAATTATTCCATAAGTATTATCACTAATAGAAAATTCTACATTTTCAATAATTGGTGAAGTACCATTCAAAATATAACTAGCTTCCCTGTCAAGACGAATACAGTCTGGGCCATCAATATATCCACTAAATTCTTGAATTTCTTCTTCCTCACCAACAGTAACAGAAATTTGCTGAGAAATTTCTGGATAATCTTTTAAAGTAGCAATAATAGTAACTGTACCTTTACCGACCGCTATTAATTCTCCATCAATATTACGAACAATTTTTTTATCTGTAGTAGATAAATCAATTTCAGCATCATAAGGTTTACCATTTTTAGTTAACGTAAAAATAGGTTGTATGTGATCGCCAAGATGAAAAATTTGAGTTAGAGGTGGCATAACTAAATTATATTTTGCCAACTTGTCAGTATCAGCAATATTATTTTTAACATCATCATAGATAGAATTTATCTTGCCTTCTGTCAAAGAAAGATAAATAACACCAGGAACACTTGTATGGTCATATTCAACAACTGTCCACGATTCTTCTTCAACAATAAAATTTGTTGCTCTATCTATAGGATAACGAGGCATAAGTAATTCAGCATACTTATTTGGTTGTGGTGTAATAAGAGAGTTCCATGTGCGGAAATTGCCCTTTATTTTACTATCTAATGAACTTACAAAATAAGCCCAAGATTGCTGTAAATGCCCTTGTGCGTCAATCCATTTCATTAAATAATTACACCTTACAATCCAAAAACTTCTAAAAGTGCCATTAACTTTCTTTTCTTCTTGAATAAGTATCCATTTTTCAATAGAACCATCATCAAGAGTCCAATTCATAATATCTCCAATTAAAAGAGGAATATCATTGGCAACTTCAAGAAACATAATTTTTTCATATTCCTTATCCTTACTAGTAAGAATAATTCCATCAAAATAAATTCCACGCTCTACAGATAAATTTCGTATTGTATGAGGAGATTCCGCTAACCATTTATTAAATGAACGAATGCCGCCATTTCTAATACGTTCAGCGGTCGTCTCTCCCATATGATTTATACGGGAAAAATATACATCCAAATAATTCATTCACTATCTCTCAATTCAAGTGCGCCAACCAAATTCATACATTCAAATACTGTTTTTCTAAAGTATTCATATGATAAATGACGCAAAGAATTTAACTTGCCAAGTAAGGGCCAATAATTAATACAAGTAGGCCCTAACCCTTCAAGCTCTATAATGATAGAATCAAGAAATTTTTCCCATTCACCATTTTTTTCTTTTTCACAAAGCACACCATATAAACGGCCTTTTAATTTATTTTTATAGCCGTCAAAAGTAACATCATAAGGCATTTTTTTTACCTGCTAATTTTTTAAATAATACAGCTGGGCGCTTCTCGCGCGAACGATCATAAATACCTTCCGCGCGTCGCACATCATTCGCGATAGCGGCTTCCAACTTATTTAATTTATCCAAATGATTTGCTTGTGAAAAATCTTTATCTGCATAGAGCTGTCTAATATTCTCCCAACTTGCAATACAACGTTTTACCCACTCATGCTTCATATATAAAGCAAGTAATTGAATTTCATCGTTTGTTAAATCATCAACAAACTGATACATTTTCAATTCATGTGGATTATCGTTGTCGCGAGGCTCAACTTCTTCTCTCTCCAGACTAACACGCGGATACTTGAACCTAAAAATTGCGATATTAAGGAGTTCTTGCCAATCCCGCTCAACAATGGCGAGTTCTTCCTCAAGAGTCCATTCATCCGCGGTAATTCGTGCTAGAAAGGCATCATACACCTTGAGAAAGGGCGTTGCCATAAGTTACTTCTCTTCGGCCTGATGCTTTACAGAAATAGCCTGAATAACATCTACGCCGCAATAAGTTTTAATAAGAGCGGTAAAAGCATTATCAGTGATATTATTATCTACTACATATTGTACAATTGTATCTTTCGCAGCAGAAGGCGCGATCTTGATATACTTTGCAAAAGCAGTAATGTCCTTATCATTAATCATCTTAATAATTTCATCCTTATCCTTCACATTGGTAGGAGTTTCAATAACTGCTCTATCCTCTTGGACGCCATCAATCTTAATATAACCGCCACGAATCATATTTTGAATACCAGGCTCATACATTAAATCTTCATACTCATTTGGAGTAAGAGTAATAACACGACCCGGTGCAAGACTACGCGAATGCATAGTACCATTTGTAGAACCAACAACAACAGTAGCAGAACTAATATTCTTTAAAGTAATTTTTGCCATAATAATTTCCTCCTTTAACTCAAAAACAAAATGGGGCGGGCGAGATTCTCACCCACCCCATTGAAGTGATTTTATTTATATTAAATTATGGATGCATCTTAGCATACTCAGAAGCAATCTGAGCGTCTAGATTATCATTATAATCCTTCCAACCATCAGCTTCAATACCAGCATTATAGTAAATACCCCAATAATTAGGAGTACCAAGCATACCGATACCAACCTTTAGATAGCCCTGTAGAACGATAGAATTGTCGCCTTCGTGGTCATCCCACTCACGGAAATAAGGAGAGCCTTCAAAGCCTAGTTTGATTAGCTTTTCCTTACCAGCAGGAATTACATAAGCGAAAGAAGGATTCATAACTAACTTCTCATTCTTCTCATCAGTATAAGACTGTGGCATTACAACTACTGGGAAACCACGGAAACGGCCAATATAGCCACGCTCACGTACTTCAATCATATCCTGATCAGAAATCTTAGTAGTAGTATTATAAACAATAGCGTTTACCATTTCAGCAGCAAACTCTGGAGTGCAGTAAATTACTGGAGAACCATAAGCAGCAACAACGTTGCAAAGCTTTACCATAGCAGCTGGGTCAAAAGAAGAAGCAATGACCTTATTCTTGGCTGGACGACCAGCTAGATTCCAAGAGCTTAGTAGAGTTTCCTGAACCATTTCAAAGATACGGTCAGTAATACCCTGCTGGATAACTTCATAAATATCAGTCATGCTCTCAACGCCATCAAGATAGCGCTCAAAATCAACATAGCCAGCTCCACCAATAGCCTGTGGATATACATCAAAACGATCACGGTCTAGACGGAAAGTCTCATAGTTACCAGACTCGGTAGCACGAGTAACAAACTGGCGACCACGCTGCTTGCCGCGAGTTACACGGAACTCTAAGCGAGAACCCTGTGGTACACGAATAACTTCACAGAACATATCTAGAGCGTTCTGAATATTCTGTGGTAGAACCTCTTCTAGGTTCTGTTCAAGTAGCTCAAATAGCTCATTCTTATTACGACGATACTTGGAGCGACTAAAACGACCCTTGTCATCGCAAAGTAGCTTGACTAGCTCATCATGTAGAGCAGCCTCATAGTCATAATTTTCGGCAGCGAACTCGGCTGGAACCTTGCGGCCGAAAACACCATTCATTAGAATCTGTAGATTATTCATAGTTCGCACCTCCTATTATAGACTAATAATCTGATACTTAACGCCGGGCTCGCCGTTAGGTACAGTATAGAACTTAACAACTTTAGCATAAATGCCAGAATTAGGCTTAGACTTTACTAGTTGTGGAACAGCCTTTTCTACATTAGTAGTAGCGGCCACGCCAGGCACTACATATAGAGGAGTAGTATCAATAGCTTCTAGAGCAGCAAATAGAGCTGCTTCATTAGCGAAATCACTCTCATCATACTGTAGACAATTTGTAGTAACAGTATCGCCAATACCTAGTAGACCAACACGAGGATAGTCACCAGCAATCTTGCGACCAAAAGTCTGTAGACCATAATGGAAAATATCATATTCCTTTTCAGTAGTATAAACAATACCAATAGGCTTATCAGTAGCAGCAGCAGGAGCAGCGATAACGCCAGCAGCCTTGTCGCCAACAACCCACATACCATTCTCACAAGGAGCACTTAGAGTAAAATCTGCAGATAGTGGGGTCTGTGAAACTACCATACCAGTCTTTGGGAAAGCTACCTGGTTTAGCTCTAGAGTAGCATATAGCTTCTCGCCAGGGCGATACTTGCTAGAATAGCTATTGGCACTTGTTAGTGGAAATCTCTTCATAGCCATAATAATTTCCCTCCTTAATTTTTACGATACTTTTTCATAAATTGAGCGAATTGATCTTCTTTAGGATCTGGTAGTGGCACTTTCATTTCTTTTTCTTCACTGCCAGCGATCTTTGCATTAGCAAAAGTAATTGCTAATTTAGATTCCAATTCATCATAAGAAAGGTCATTGACCGCTTCTTTAATTGGGCTAATTTCTTCTTCACTCATTATTTTTTCATATTTTTCTACTAATCCATTTTTACGATTGTTCTCGGCTTCTACGGCCTGAGCTTGATAAGATTGTAGAGAAGTTTGTAATTGCTCGTTTTGAGCGCGTAAATTTTCAATTTCTGAATTTGCATTTGTTTGGAACTCTTCAAGCTCGGTGATGCGAGTTTGGGCGTTCTCATAATTTGATTGTAATTCATTGTAGGAATTTTGTAGTTCGTTGAATTGTTGCTGTAGGGCTTCAAATTCAGAAGGCTCTTCTGTTTCTGGCTCTTCAGCAGCTTCATCCTCAGTTTCAGTAGATTCTGTTGTTTCTTCAGTGACAGTAGTCTCTTCTGCTTCAACAGTTTCTTCAGCCTGAAATGAATCGGGAGTTTCTTCCACTTGAGGATTCTCAACTTGAGTCTCTTCAACCTGTTCTACAACTTCCTGGTTTTCAAACTCATTCATTGGTTGTTCTCCTCCTTCATTATTTTTTTCAGCCTCTTCAACTTGTGCTTTGAGGTCAAACAGAAGTGAAGAGAACTTCTCGTGTTGAGATGTATATGCGTCATCATTCTTAGCAAAGAATGAGGATACAGAAAAACAAGGTTCATGTTCACCAATAATACAGAAGCCTAGCATGCTTGCTTTAGTATATACAAAATATTCTTCATTATCAATACGTGTCCAAGCCCCATCAATAGAATTAGGGTCTAGTTCCATACTTTGATTCTGTCCGAATACTTTATTTGCTTCTTCAAAGTAATTGGTGAAGAGAATAATTGAGAATACAGCATATTCTCTAATAACGCCGTCTGTGTCTTCAAACGGTTCCCATCCTAAAAAACTTTCTACATAACCGTAAGCATTCGCTAAAGTGGGACCGCTATGAGAAGCCCAACTTTGCGTTTCCGGATCAAAGAATCCTACTACTGGAGTAGTGCCTTGTGTAGCAGAATTAATTAATTGTTCAGCTACCTTATCAGTAATGTATGAGCCATTGCGATTGCCATATTTAGTGAATACTCGCACTTTGAGGCGGCCCAAATTAGGATTTGACTCCGAAATTCTTTCGATGGGAGAAGAGACTACAACGCTATCAAAATAAATAGGTATTTGTCTATCCATAGTCATTCTCCTTATCCCGCGGCCGCAATATTGGCCTGAGTTTTCTCGGATTTTTCTTCATCAGGGAGCTCTGGACGACCTCCCTTATTATTTATGTCTTTGTTCTGCGAAGAACTTGTAGTATTTTGTGACGAATTTTCTTTTTTTCCTTCAGCAGCTACTTCGGTGCCAGAAGTAGTAAAAGAAGATTGTAGAGGAATCATCTTTTCTGACATCTTTAAGAAATCGTTTTCAAAGTTCATAATTGCTAATTGATCCATCTGTTTGATTCCCATAGACACACCCGCCAGCATTTTAGAATAACCATACTGAGCGCCACTAAAATATGTGCTTTGTAAGTCTTTACGATTAAATACGGTAGTAGGTAAAATTTCAAAGTCAAATGATAAACCTGTGCGCGCGAATTTTTCATTTATATGAAAACGTATCCAAGTTTCGTATACATTTAAAAAACTTTGCATTAACGCTTCATCTTTCTTAATAGAATAAGCAAGGGTAGAACTACCATCAGCATTAAATATAATAGAACTACGCCCCAACGCATCATACGCATTTTTCTTATATTTTTCTATGCGGTCAGATGATTGTGTCGCCGCAGAGGTTTCCTGTAAGCTTTCTAAATCTGTATCACCAAAAGTAGTAAGTACATCAACAGTATCTATATCGCTCAACATAGAAGCAACTGAAGAGTGTATATCAGCTACTTCATCTAATTGGAAAACCAGTTCTCCGTCAGATGTAATAGGCATCCTTTCAATAAGTAATTTATACAATTCATTTTCATCACGTTTTTCTTCTCGTTTCACTGCATCTTTTAATTGTTTTAAATCTGGAATACTAGCAATTAAAAGAGGAGTTTGGTCGCCAGAAAAACAAAAACATACTCCACCCGAAGCGGATGGAATTTCTACCCAAGGGTCTATCATTCTTCTGCTACCTTCCCATTGCCAAAATGCTTCTTGTACTTCTTCTGGGAAGGTCTCTACCATTTCCGCTTTTAACTCTGGAGTAAGAAACTTATCAAAATAATGTAAATTAAATTCAAGAATATTTAAATTATTCATATCCTTAAATCTAGTACGACAATACTCCAAAGGTAGCTCATGAATAACTGCTTTTTCACCTTGCTGCCGCAAAATACCATTATATACCCCGGTCTTTAACCATTCAGTAGTAATTCGCATCAAAGTATTTGGCAAATCTAAATTATCAACGAAACGGCAAGCATTATAGAATGCTTTTAATATTTGTGCTTTAGAGCCTTTTCCCTCTTCAAACACAGGAATAACCATAGTATCATAAAGAAACAGACGAGCAAGAAAATCAATGTTATTGCGATATTCACCATTTGTGCGATAATAATACCTTGATAATTCGCGCAAATCTTCTAAATCGCCTTCGCAAATAATTTTTTCAATTTCGTCTAAACTAAAATCTTGATAACGAACAGGGTCATTAGTACGATAGCCCCAGCGTGAATATGCTCTATCACCAATTGGTAATCTGGGGCCACGATTTTTTATTGCTACCTTAAAATTGGTAAAATCGTATCTTTCTCTATCTTTTGCACTCACGCTATTCACCCCCTATTTCTTGGACTGAAAAAGGCATACTGCCCAAAGTTTCTTTTCTTTGCTTTTCGCGCAGCTTTATCTTCATAATACTTTACCCTATAAAGACAATATTCTAATGCGGAAAAACGGTCTTTTGGGGTGGAAGCAGAAATACGCTCTACTTTAAATTGATTTTGAATACCAGTTGGTTTTAATTTCAAATTATTCAATTCATCCATTAAACGAGAAGTCATTTCATAAGGCAGTAAATAAACTCTTCTATCATATAATGTCATTTTACGGCCGCGCGCAGTTTTTAAAAGTTTATCTTTTACAATTCGTTCACTAGCTAAAAATGAAACAGAGCCATTATTAATCTGCGCAAAGAAATTAGAATGAATTAAATCGTCATTAGATGAACCAGCTTTTATATCATATATAATAGCGTTTAGTTCTGGCATAGGCTCCTCCATTTCCTTTTTCTTATCAGGAGGCAAATGGTTTTCATCATTAAAAGTAAAATAAGCAGGAAAGGTTTCTCCTGTTTCTTTATTAAAAGAAGGAAGTACCATTGCATCTAATAAGCCAATTCCAGGGCCATTACCGTCAATTACTATTTCGCGCGGATTGTATAATTGTATAAGTTTTTTCAAGCGAGGAGCTTGTTCAGTAATATAATTCGCGCCATGAATAACTTCTGTATATACAATATTCTTTTTAAAACCATTAGAGTTTGGTAATACTTTTGCTACCATAATAGCCGTGTTAGCAGAATATCTAGCTACGTCTACCCCAATCATATAGAATGTATTTGGATTTGTAGGATTTTCTTGTGCTTTACGCTCGCATTTTAATAAAGTTCTGCGTTTGCTTAGTCGTTTAGAATCTAACCACGCTTCTTTACTATTACCAGTCCAAATAGATAAAGACTCACGCGCGAAAGAATCCTCATTCATTGTATTAGAATAGCGTTGGTCCATCAATGTAGCTTTATCAATTAGACCGTAATGTAATGGCACTTCATATGAAAGACCCCATACAAAATATTCATTTGGCCGCAAAACGGCGTTTACTGCGCACTCAATAAGTTTACTATACATAAATACAGTTTTCTCGCGTGCTGTAGTAATGAAAATTTGTGCAGCGGTTGGTTCTTCTGGATTTAGAGAGCCATCAACTTCGCGGCGCGCCACGTTCATTTGAGGAAGTAAGACTTCATTGTAATCTTCTTCTTCAATAGTTGCGCACTCCTCCAATATACCGGCGGTAGCACGCAGACCACGACTTGTATCTTTTGAGACAACAGTAATCATACTACCATTGCGGAAACGTAGTTCATAGTAGTTGCCGCTTTTCTTTTCACCCTGTTGACCGCCGCTTTCGCGTGTCTGTAGTTCCTTTTGAAGCATAGGCCAATGGCGCCAAATTTCATTAAATTTAGCTTCGGCAATTTTAATTACCGTGCCTTTTACATCAGAAGAAATGAAGATATTGGAACCAGGTAATAGGACCGCGCGCACAACAGAACTCAAATATGCTGTAAAAGATTTGGAAGTCGCACGTGTAGCAGTCCAGTAATGATAGCGATAGCGCATGGATGCGCGCAAAGCAATACGCTGATAGAAAAATAAATGAAAATGTTTTTTATCATCTTCTGGCTGTATTGCGTCCAAAAATAAATCAGGATACAATAGCCAATAATTCAGATAAGAAGTAAAAAGTGCTTGATTATCATCAAGAAATTGTTTAGTAAGGACTACACCCTTTTCAAGCGCAATGCCATCACGGATAAACGTTTCCGCCATTTAAATCCCTCAATAAAGAATCTTCATCTTCATATTGAATATTTGCTGTTTCATCAAATTCTACTTCTTCATTTTCAATATTCTCTAATCTTTCTGTCAAATTAAAGCGTTCGCGTTTATCTTCTACTTGCTCTGCGAAATTACCTTCATTTACTACTAGGCGGCGTAAGTAGTTTTGAATATTTTGCATACAGAAATCAACATCGTCTTTTGGTTCTGTGTGCCATTTGGGGTGCCAGCCTTTTTTGCCGTAGTATACCATTAATTCACCTACCGATTCAAAGTCTGCGGCATTTTTGGCATTGGAAGCTTCAAATTTAGCTATTTTTATTATGTTATCGCGAGCGTCCATATCCTTCTTTATATCTAGGCCTTCGCGCAGACCTTTCTTGATGCGCAATTCAATTTCGCAAAGGTCGCGCGCGTAGTGCTGAAGGATAGGAGTGGAAACATTTTGGGTTGCGATTATTTGGTTGTAGTATTCTTCAAGAAATAGAAGCTCGTCGGGTGTGTAGGCGGGAGACCAAGTTTTTTTAAGTTTGCGCATTTTAGCTTCACTTAATTCTTTGATTTCTTCGTCTATCGTTTGTTCTTCGCGCGCGATACGCCACCGCTCATTTTCATCGGACCACGATACACTGTTGTATCGTTCATCAAGAAGAGTGTTAAAGTAAGCGGAAAGCGTGCGGTCGCCATGTATTTTATAAAGCGATGCCCATTTATCCATATCAAATGGCAAGTCTAGGTACTGGCAAAGTTTATCAACTTCATTAAAGTTATCTTGCCGCACCATTTTCTCCAAACAGGAAGTACAAATCATAGAATGATGCCCGGGGAAGAAAGGTGATTCAGTGTGGGCAAATTCGTATTCAGGTTTTTCCTGTTTGCATTTTAGGCAACGCCGAGTCTTTATTGCGCCTGTCATATTGTGACTGACCTCCTTTTGCTATGCGTTTTTTGCGCTCACATTCTTTACAGTTGGAGGCGAATTTATCTTTGCGGCTGTTATTGGTGGCGAAAAAATAGTTGTTGCGCGGCAACCATTGTTTACAGGTAAAGCATTGTTTACGCTCCGATTGTGGTGCTGTTAAGAGCATACGATGCTTGGTTGCGGCGGCTGCCATCTTTTCGGGTATTTCTTTGGAGAGGATGGTGCAAAGATGATTTTCGTTGTATTTAAGACCAAATTTTTCTTGCAGCTCAGCCACGATGGTTGGGTATGGTGCTTTGTCTATCTTGCGTGTAAGAATGTATTCGCGCACAGGTGAAAACCCTACCATATCAAAATAGCGGTCAAAATCATAAATTAGGGTGCGTCCCCAACTGTCGAGCTTTTCGCCCAATTCCATATAGATAGCGCTATAATTGTTGATTAGTGCCTTGATGTGGGCTGGGTTTTCCCAATCAAAAGTGTGCCGGCGCACTACCCATTTTACTTCTTTTTCTCCGGTAGCGGGATTGATGCGGGTTTCGTAATCGTCTAGGTTGCGGGAGATAGTGTGAAGAAGGGCGTTGTCTACACGTTCTTGCCATTGGGATAGTGACATCCAGTAGTATGCGTCGGAGTCCCAATTGTAGGTTTGAGCCTTGGGCGGAGTAATGGCAAGAAAATGGAGCGTGGGTTTGTAACTATCTTTTAGGTAGTATTGGTGGCGCTTGATGTCAATGAGGGCGTGTTTGAATTGATAGAAGCGGTAAGAATCGGTGAATAGTTGAGTATTTTCATCGGGTGGGACAGTGCCTTCGTTTACTGCTTTGATGTGGTCTAGGCGGTCAATAGTTTCCCAAAGTTGGGTCATGCCTGGAACATCGCTATCACCTGGGTCGATCATTTCGCCAGTGGTTTTATCATATTTTGGACGGCGAATAGTTGGTTTCTTTTTTGTATATATGTAGCGAGATTCTAGAGTTTGGAGTGATTGCTGGTCGCTTAGGGGGTTATCTAGAATTTCGTCTAGGGAGTGAACTTTGTCTGCGGCTTTTTGGAACGATTTATAGCGTTTGTCGGAGTCGGTGGTTTCGCCGCGTTGGACTGCGTTTTTACCTTCTTCATCTTTGCCGTAGAGGATGTAGGAGGCCATTTGTTCTAGTTCAGAGTTGGTGGGGTTGGTTTCCAAAGTGTCAAGAATTTCGCGGACTGCTTCTAAGCGGTCTACGTCTCGCTCTATGGAATAGTCAAGTGAGTATTTTTTCTTCATGCTTTACATCTCCGTTGGGAGATACAACTTCCTTCATTTTACAGTTTACCATATTTTGGAGGATTTGTCAAGTATTTGGGTTATATTTTCAGGCCGGGTGTGGAACTTCAGGTAGGGTTGAATTTTCAGGCCGGGTGTGGAATTTGGGCAGCCCTTAACAAAAATTTAACATAAACTTAACATTTTCCTCAAACATAGCCCCGGGGTCTGGCCGGGCGACTCAATTTAGCGTGCTAAAGTGCTAACACGACACCACTTTACTAAACTAAAGCAGCGAGTCGTCACTTTAGCATAGTAAAGTGCTAAATCCTACTATGGGGGTAGGATTATTTCGAGCACAAAAAACCTATAGGGGTAGTGGGGTTTTATTTTTGTGCTCATCCAAACTCGACTTACCCGGCCCACCGATTTTGTAGGAAATAAAGTAGGCGCCCACTTTAGTATAGTAAAGTGGTAAAGTGGTAACAAACGACCGCGGGGCTTTAGTATGCTAAAGTGGTAAAGCAGGCGCCGCTTTAATATGCTAAAGCGTTAAAACATACTTATCCGCAGGACTTTAGCAAAGTAAAGCGCGAAATTATGTGAACCCATTTTACAAAATATATTCTGTAAAACCATTTTACAAAAAGGGCGAGGGCTTTATGCCCTCGCCATTGCTTTGGCTATCGTGTTCTCATTCGCAAGGCTTGCGGACTCAAACTTGATCTGATACTTTATGCCGTTGATGGTGATGTCACCGTCGATGTAGTAGGGAACGGAATCTTTATGCCACTCTTGACCGGCGCTCTCGGTGACCCACTGCTCAAAGGCCTCACCCTTGTTCTTGCGGCTTGCGAGAATCTCGGCGGCGGTGCCGATGTAGGCGGCGCCCATGTTCATCAGGCGGTGGCGGGCGATGGTGTTCATCCGGATGCGGAGCTTGCGGGCTCCACCGTGGGAAGTGCTTTCCCTGTCCTCACCGATCAGCCATTCAGGCAGGTCCTTCAGGTAGATGGTGTATACCTTGTTATTCATCAGGAAACCGATGATGTAGGCGGCCGCGGCGGTGGTGGCTTTGTAGGCGTTCAGCAGGTTCATCATTGTTAGCACCTCTCTCTCATTTCTTGACTATATTATAGCACACCGGAATGGTGAAGTCAATAGGTTTTTTGCGAATTAACAAACGCTTAACAATAGCGGATCCAAGCGTCCGCAGGAGTTAGTTATAACTAACTCGTGCCTTCACTCTCCCCTGTCCCTCCCTTCCGGTGCAACTATATTATATCAAAAAAGAAGGCTTTTGTCAAGCCTTCTTTTGTTAAATTGATATTAAAGAATACCAGAAATTTTTGCCACCAGTGGAGACAATACCAGCCTTAACAATCCAGCGATCATACCCCAATTTACTAACCAATGAGGATCGTCAGCGTGGGCAATACCCACAAAGCAAGCAACTACAGCAACCATCACATAAACAGGAAGAATCCACATCATTGTTCTTCTCTCCTTTTCTTTCCCTTTCGTTGATACTATTATAGCACACGATCGGGCACTTGTCAACCCTTTTTTATGTAAAGTATATGTAAAGTTCTCCGCCGGTCAAATGTGGTTAGTTAGTGAAAACTAACTCTGGCCGGCCAGGGAAGTCAATAGTTAGTTTAGACTAACTAACTAATGAGGGTAAAAAAGAAACCATCTTAATAGATGGTTTCTTCGGTCTTACCATTCCACCGCCAGCCCTCATAAACCTTGTCGGTGCGCTTGATCTCGCGCTCGGTGATGGTGAAGGTCTCGGGATCGAAGGTCTTTTCGACCACTCGCACCGCGTTCGTCCAGTTGTCGAGGGTTCTGACCGCCTCTTCATAGGTCTCGGTGATGTTAACCCACTTGTAAGAGCGTCCTTCCATATCGGAGATGTGAGCCTGCACGAAAGTCTTGGTGATGTTCTTCATTGTTGTTTCCTCCCTCTCTTTTATGTACTTATTATATCACTTACTCGCGGATTTGTCAATACCTTTTTGTGTTAAGAGATTGTGAAGGATTACTCCTTCACGATCTCAACCTTTTTGCCTTCCAGCATCGCGTCAATGAGGATCTCGCGGAGCGCGCCATGAGGGTTGTTAGTGTTGGTGGTGTATTCCTTGCCATTGATGATGTACTTCATTGTTTAGCACCTCTCTCGTTTCTTTGTGAGTATATTATAGCATATAAATATCCGGTTGTCAATACTTTTTTCGCATTTTTCTATGTAAAGATTGTGTTAACAGACTGGCCGGCCAGAGTGGTTAGTTTATACTAACTAACTATAAACATAAAAGTAAAAAGGGCTTGCGCCCTTCTTACATCTTAGCAAGTTCCGCACGCTTGGCGGCAAGCAGGTTTTCCAGTTCAGCAAGTTCCTTTTCCAGCTTCGCACGCTTGGCGGCTTTGGCTTTCGCGGCCTTGTATTCAGTAACAGTCATACCAGCGGCCGCGGCCTTCTCAGCTTCTTTGGCTTCACGCTTCGCTTTGCGCTCGGCCTTCTCGCGCTCCAGGCGCGCTTCCATCTCGGCCCAGGTCTCGCCCCAGCGGAGCTCTTCAACCTTGCCACGCACATTGTGATTGAAAGGCCAAACCTGCTCGGCGGCAAAAGCTTCGGCTTCAGCCTTGTCGGTGAACACTGCCACATTGTTATCAATGTCGGGCATCCCGCTCCACGGATCAGTGGCGCCGCAGGTGGTGAAGTCACAATCGACGCTATACTTGTAACCTTCGTTAATCAGGGCGCGGGTTTCGGTAATGGTCAGGGTCTTAGCAAAAATCTTCTTCATTGTGTTTACTTCCTTTCTCTCTCAACCTTGTGACTATATTATACACCATAGAAGCACAAATGTCAATAGGTTTTTGAAAATTTCTTCTGTAAAGTTCGTGTTAACGCTCTGGCCGGCCCGTTGAGTTAGTTTAGACTAACTAACTCATTGACAATAGAAAAGGACGAGGATTATTCCTCGTCCTCGTCCTCGTCCTTCCAGCCCATTGCGAACTCATAAGCGATCTCATTCAGCAGGCGGTCACCCTTGTTGATCTCACAGCACTCGAAGAAGTAGATGGTGGCGGGATGCTCAAAACCCCAAGTGCGAATCACATTGTTTTTCATCTCGTTGATAGTCATTGTTTGTTTCCTCCCTCTCTTTGATGATACTATTATAGCAGATCGTACGGTCATTGTCAATACCTTTTTTATTAAGAGATTGTGAAGCTTTGGGGCGCCATTAGGCGCCCTCCACAAAGCGATCGTGAGTTCCCTGCCACCAGTCCAGAGTGAAGCAATCATAAACTTCTACCATCTCGCGGGCGGTCTTATACTGCATCAGGTGATAGCCGTGCGCCACCATATCCTCGACCAGCGCCGTCGCCATAGCCTTCTCGTTTTCGCTCATCTTGTAGTTATACATTGTATGTTCCTCTCTTTCTTTTGATGTATTTATTATATCACAGGTGGTTGGGGTTGTCAATACTTTTTATGTTAAGAGGAGGTTAAACCTCCTCTTCCTCCACGATTTCGTCAATGTAACATTCGGTCATCAGGTCAAACCATTCTTCATCAGTCATAGTGGCGGCGATCTCTTCAGCGGTCATATACTCGAACATTTTTCTTGCCTCTTTTCTCTCTCTTTGTTGTATATATTATATCATCAATCCGGGCAAATGTCAATACCTTTTTTAAATTTTCTTTGTAAACTTTGTGTTAAGTCGCCGGCCGGCCAGACACTTTACTTATTCTTAACAAAAGAAAAGAGAGGTTAAACCTCTCTTATCTTTCCCATCTTATCCGTTTCCACAATCTTAACATTGATCAGTTCGGGCATTTCTTCATCTTCATCAATATAGCCATTATGTAAATCACGATTATAACGACGCTGTTCAGATTCTATAATACGATTAATTGCATACTGCTCTTCACGCATAAGCGCCAAATGAGACGCGGCGAAAACGGTGCGGGTATAAAGGCGGGTGTTGGTCTCAATGGTAATATCCGCGCGGTAATTTTCGCGGCGAATGGGCTTATTGACCTTGCCAATATAATTGATATTATCCAAGGATGCGATGATGCTGGTATAAGTAGTCATTGTTTTTACCTCTTTCCTCTCTCAATTTCTGTATATATTATATCATACAACCAGACGAATGTCAATACTTTTTTGTGTAAAGTCTATGTAAACTTACTGGCCGGCCAGAAAGTTAGTTAAAACTAACTTATGACAAAAAAAAATGCGGCTTATTCGCCGCACATATCCCACGCCCACAAGGTGACCACCAGTTCACCAGTGCGCTCATCTCGCACAGTCAGGTCGATGCCGTTTTCGTGGCAGTAGGTTTCAAACTCTTCATCATCCATCTCATACACGGTGTTTTCCAGTTCCAGAACATTGTCAAACTCTTCCTCGTTGGTGGTCAGGTTGCGCAGGTTGTCGAAGTATTCGCGGATGTTCATCATTGTTTCTTACCTCTCTCTCATTTCGTTGTACTTATTATACCAGATTAACCGGTAATTGTCAAGTTAAGTTTTAGTTACTTCTCAATAATGCCCCACACGATAAAATAAAGAGCGGTTATAGCTAACAGAGCGTAAATGGGCCACAGCTTTGCAAGCATCAATTCTTCAATCAGAATGTTAATCATTGTGTTTACCTCTCTCTCATTTGTTGTATTCATTATACCAGAGATTCAGCGAACTGTCAAGTTAAGAGTTCGTTAACTCCGCGGCCTCTATGCCCGCGTTTCTTGCTCAGCCCGTCCTTTCCTCTCTTGTTGTATATATTATAACATCAAAATACCAATTTGTCAACCCCTTTTTATGTTAATTATATGTAAACTTACTGGCCGGCCAGTGCTTCATCACTTTATCATAGTAAAGTGATTCAAATTTGCGTTCTGGCCCGTTTTCACAAGATATGAATGACCGGCCGGTTATTTGATCGCACAAAAACGCCTTAGAATCGAAAATTAAACCGCGTTACCACTTTA
>Ga0310691_10003241_pt1 | contig 19906 bp, 16 predicted proteins | sample 176DNAGHGlowgp2_FD_203887 | JGI IMG/M metagenome (GOLD analysis project Ga0310691, IMG submission 203887) | Sheep rumen microbial communities from Palmerston North, Manawatu-Wanganui, New Zealand - 1766 DNA GHGlow gp2 (v2) (version 2) | ecosystem: Host-associated > Mammals > Digestive system >...
CCGTTCCAAGGCGCCGCGACTGATGGTCGGCAACTCGATTTCCTATTCTAAGCCGACGAACGCGAAGAGTCTGAAGGCTATTCATGACATTTGGGATTACAGTAAGGAACACCCGTTCTATCTTACGGTCAATGGCCTCTATGGCCAGGTCGTGAATCCGGCAGAGGGAAAGACTGAGTACACGGTTGAGTACAAGGACTGCGGGTACGGGAATGTCGTCTATCTGGATGGAGAACGCCAGCCGTCCGTTCCCGTTGCAGTTAGGAGCGATGCTTCTGATATCACCATTCGGTTCAAGGACCGTACATTCGCCGCAAAGACGGACGACCCGAAGCGCCGCCTGCTTGATTTTGTTGACCCGATTACTGGTAAGTTGATTGACCCCAAGTATACACGGGTGATTCGTCAGGCCGACGCGCACGGTGATGGCGGTGCGATTGAGTTGCTCGTGAAGACCGCTGAGTGGAACCTTATGGAGATATTTCCGGCTGGTCTAATCTACAAGATTCAGGCGGACCAGGAATATGACTACGAGGGAAGCGGCTATATGGTCTATTGGCTGAATCTTTATGGGCAGAAGGCCGGGTGGAACGCTGTTTGCGATACCACGATGGAGACTGATGTCAGCTATGTTCCGAACCGTTGGTTTAAGAGCGTATATGATGCGACCGATGGCACGGTAGCTGAGGTTCCGGCAAACCGTCCGTTCGACAAGGCTGCCGTTTATTCGACCGTTGAGGTGAAGTGTGGCGAAGATGGGATGCCGTGCTTCTATATCAATGGTGTCAGGCGCCCGACCCTTATGTTCGACCTGAACAAGGTGTACCATTTCATTAACAAGGACGGCGACCGCTATCCGTTGCGCTTCATCGGAAATCGGTATGCTCCGCTGGCCAATAACGTCGACGATGTTATCACGGATGGCGTCGTGGTGCTACACGGCGGGACTGCTCTCGAGGAAATCTTCGTGAACCCGGAACTTGTGCTTAAGTCGGGACGGTGCATCGGTGCATACCAGTGTGTCTGCCATCCGGGTTTGGGCAATGTCGTTTACGAGCACCCGCTGGATATGTGCGGTAACTACAATATGTGCCGTGTCGGTGGCGGTATTTACAATCCGTTGCTTGCTGGCGAGAGTGACTATGTGTACTTGCAGATGCAGGTAAGCGGGCTTTGTGAGCCTGGTTCTGCGGCTCCGGCTTTTGAAATTGGATATGATGAGACATAAATACCGCGAAAAAACTCAGGCGGCTATATAAACTTGCTTTCAAATCACCCCGATGGCGGGAATAAAAAAGGATGAATATACCATGGATGCGTCAGTAAAAGGGAATATGAGTGAATCTATTTTTGCTCTCGAAGATTCCAAGGACCTCTTTGAGGCCATCGGCGGCATGAACGATGACCAGGATTTTGGCAACAATGGCGGGCTTCCGCAACCGGATAATACGGAATATGGTGTCGATGACATGCTTACCGTTATTCCGGGCAGCACGGACCCGTATGCGCAGTCTGTCACTGCAAAGCAGGAACCGACCGCTGAACAGAAGCGTTTCGTTCTCGACAAGTTTGCCGAACAGATGGAAAAGAACCATTTGAACGAAGTCAACAAGGAAGCTATTGATACCTTGTCCCCTATCGTTCAGGATATGGCAGGTTCTTCTATCAATGTGAACCAGTTCCTCAATGATTTACAGGACCAGGCTTTCCAGCGCATTAGCGCACAGAATGTTTCTGAAGCTCAGCCGGGCGGTGCCGTTCCGGAAGATGACGGTCTTGCCAGTCAGGGTGATGTTGGCGCACAGCAGCCGGGTGCAATGGCTCCGGTGACTGACCCGACAGCTCTCGGCCCGGGCGCTCAGGAAGCTCCGGGTGGCATTCCGACTGAACCGTCCCTCGATGCCAATGTTGGTGACCAGAATGCTATGGGCGGGGCAGATGACCTCGGTCTTGGTGGCATTACGGATGATACCGGCAGTGCCGGTCTTGACAGCTTTGGTGCTGAACCGGGTGCTACGGAAGGTGGCGAGCTCGGTCTTGACGGCATTGGCGCTGAAGGTGGCGAAGGTGGTGACCTCGGTCTTGATGGCATCGGTGGTGAAGGCGAAAGCGCTCCGGCCGAAGGCAGCGAAGGTGGCGAGCTCGGTCTTGACGGTATCGGTGCTGAAGGTGGCGAAGGTGGCGAAGGCGGTGACCTCGGCCTTGGCGGCATCGGTGGCGAAGGTGAAGGCGCTCCGGCCGAAGGCGGCGAAGGTGGCTCTGCTGAAGGTGGTGCAGGCGGCAAGGATGATGACATCCTCGGCGGCTCTAACCTTGACAATATGAGCGATGATGCTTTTGGCGGCGATGACACCAATAATAAGAGCGAAGATAAGGGCCCGAGTACTTCTGATGACGACGATGACTCCGCATTCGAAGCTGAAATGACTCAGAAGATGCCGATTCTTGAATCTCTACGTGAAAAGTACATGGATGATGTTGCTAAGGAACGCGCAAGCGCTGCTCTCTGTGAGTTCGTCCAGCGTCGGCAGATGGAGAAGAAGGCTCAGCTTGAAGCAAAGTCAAAGGCTTTTGCCGCTGAACAGGTCAAGTTTGAAGCTGCAGCTGCTACGATGCGTAACGAACTTGGTAGCAAGGTTGGCGGTCTCATTGCTGAAGAGTCCAACAAGCGCGCTGAATCCATTTTGGAAAGTGCTTCCCGTGCTTACGCAAATGCACAGAAGCGCAAGGCTGACGCTATGATGGTTCATCCGAAGCCGGCTCAGGTGGAAAGCGCAGCTATTCCTGATTCATTGAAGGCTCAGCTCGAATCCATCTCTAAGGATTACCACGCTACGGTCGCTCGCGAAAACAGCGCAAAGGCTGAAGCCGCCCGCGCAGCTGCTCCGGCTCCGAAGCTCGAATCTCAGCAGGTCGCCCCGAAGGTTGCTCCGAAAGCAACGAAGGGCAAGCCGAAGACGATGCTTGAATCCCAGCTCGCTGGAATCTTGGCCAGGCACTAATTAAGATTAACCTCCTATGTTGATAGAGGGAAGGTCGAAAGGCCTTCCCTTTTTCGTCGGTAATATAGTTTCTGGATGGGCAAAACTGAATATAAACTCTGAAATAATAAGGAAGTTTGGCTATGGGACATTTCGATGGCAGGCTCAAGGAAGCCATAACAAATGCTGTAGAAAAGGCAAAGGATAAGGCGTTCTACGAATGCCTTAAAGCTCATGGCTTTTATGATGTCGCCGACCCGGACAACGGATTGAAGGACTGGGAAAGGGCGAGTGTTCCTGACTATAATCAGAGCCGTATGACGGCACTTGCTGAAGCGATAGCCGATATGTTTGCCGACATATTGGGAAACGATGAATACGGCATCTTGACCGTTGCTATGGAAGGTATCGTGAACAAGTTGGACCTCCGTTCTTCCATGACGGCATCCGAAATGGATGTGGTTGGCGGTGCTCTTGGCGGTTTGACATTTGGTGCGAGTGAGGGTGCTCGGCAGTCGATATCTTCTGCAGTCGCTGCCGCGATGGGTGGCAACAAGTTTGACCCCGATGTGATTCCCCCGATTTCGTTTGGCCTCAGTGGGCTTCCGTTTTCTCTTTCCAATATCTACAAGCCTGGGATGCTTTCTCCGAATTATGATTTCCTCTATGAGTGGGAACCCGAGAAGCACGATGGATTTTATGCGGTCGGAAATGAGTTGTATCTCGGGCCGGGAATCCCAATAGCGCTCGGCGGGACCGCAAAGATTTTGATTTTGCGTTCCGTGTTTGGTGTGCCTAATGTCGACAAGAAATGTCAGCCTGAAGGAGATATTGAGGGTGGACTTACGCTTGAACAGTTCGGCATCATCCAAAAGGTGATGGATATGAATGCTAGTGAAGCGATGGAACTTGATGAAGTCAAGGAGTTCAAGCTGAACGACAAGCAGATGCGGGCTTCTTATTATAGATACATCCATTTTATCCTGTGGGGTCCGCTTAGTAACCAGAACAACTGGGGCTACTTGCACTGGGGCGCGATAGTAAACAATGCCTGTCCCGAACCGGTGAAGACGGCGGTCGCTTCATACTTGCGAACCGAGGGTCTTGCCATTGACCCGAACATCAACCCGGAAGCGTTCGCGATTTGCCACTGCTTGAATGCGGGTATGGCATATCATATCGGGCGCGATACCCCGGTGACGCTTGTCGGTCTCGATGGCCAGAAGGTGACCGCGTACAATAAGACCGAACGGCAGACCATTCAGTGTGCGAAGGGTACCGCCGAGCAGTATCCGGGCGTAAAGAAGGACTCGAAGCTCGCCAATCTCCATTTCACTCTTATCGCCGATATTTTAGCTCACCTTACAAAGGGTTCTTCTGAGAACGACGAAGCGTTGCGCAAGCGCAGGGTGGCCGAGGCGAACCTCATCTATAATTATGTCGGACTACCGAAGATTACCTACGGCGACCCGGTAGGCAAGTACAAGACCGAGTTGCTTGGCCGGGCTGCCGCGAAGCGCGGATTGATTAGTCTGATGACTTCTAGGCTCTATGCTTACAAGAACGAGGTGTCTAACTTGGTTTCTGGCGCGGACATCAGGATTATTTATCAGAACAAGAATATTGACCCGAATAAGAACATCCTGCAGGAACGCACTAAGGATGTGCTCAAATATGCCGGCGCTCTTGCTGGCGTGAAGACGATGCCGATTTCGTCCCTTTACCGGCCGCCCGAGAAGCAGGGAGCTACTATGGCGGAGAACTGGCATTCGGGTAACCGCATTCATTACGGACCGGCAGGGACTCAGGTCAACAGTGTCTATGTGGACGATGCCCGGAAGCACCCGGGTAGCAGGCCTGGGTTTGTTTCGGACGAGAGATTCCGGGCACAGACGAAGGCCGCGATGGTGAAGAAGTGCAAGGAATTGTGCGCGGCTGGGCAGGTCGTTTCCCGACACTGCTGGGATTATACCAAGGTACAGGCTGTCGATATATCGTCAAAGCAACTGAAGGTCGAATTCAAGTATTCCGAGGATACCCTTATCCGTCTTGGACAGGTGTTCCTGATGTTGAAGCAGCAGGGCGTCCTCAAGAACTATATAGCTCCGGATGGCCTGGGTTCTCCGGGAGCAAAGACGGGCGAACCGGCGTTCCACATCGAGGTGTGGACATCGGGAAGCGGTGCCGCAATCAATTTGCCTCTCGCCAAGGAAGACCCGGCGGCAATGTCACCTACTGATGCCGACCAGGTTGCAGATATGGCCAATCCCAATTTCATGAGTATCCCTGCTCTGGATGCGGTTTTCACGAAGGATAGTGTAGCAAGGGGAAGGGAAGGATAATATGGCTGAACTGTATCGCAAGAAAAAGGAACTTTTCGACAACATCGTGTATCAGGTACTCGTCAAGCGCCTTACCGAGCCGGTCCAGGAGACCGATGCATTCGGTATGGGTCATGTCGACGAGGTTGGAAACGAGACCAATGACCAGGAGGATTGGTCCTATACCAAGCTAGACAAGCTTATTTTTGATATCCGTTCCCTTCTTGGCAAGAATATTGGTTCCGTGGTTAAGGATTCGTTTGAAGGTGTCGACTTGATGAAGCTGATGAGTAAGCCGGTTGTCAAGGATGAATACTTGAACAAGTTTGCTCCGGTGCTCAAGTTGGTTGAGGAAACTTCGTATCTTCCCGATGCATACCGCGGGCAGGCCGGAGAGGCGCAGAATGAAGTCGAAAGCGGTATGACGATGGAACAGCGCATTTCGTTCGCGCTTACCGTGGCGACGGCGATAATGTCCAGCATGCTCAAGGACCGGATTGTTTCTGATAGTGAATTTGATGAAGATGTTCTCTTGAAGACTGAGGGTACTTTCGGTGTGCGTTCCATCGGCGATTACAAGGAGGTAATCGGATACCTTCGAACTGCCGGGCTGTCCAATGGTAGGGAAATAACCAACGAGGGTTTGCGTTTGGCGGCCCGCTTGGCAAAGGTTTTCGCCGATAATGGGCTAGTGTCTGACCGAGGCGGCGGTATCAACAATCAGGGCGGAAGCTGGCTGGAGATATCGCATGTCGGTTAGAAGTTACAATGGACAGCCGTTGTTTACGGTCGGGTTTGGTGATTTCGCTGCAGTAAGCGAGAGTGGGCTTTTGAACAAGCGCCTCCTTTCTCGTAATATCGAAAACCCTGAATTGAAGAAGTATTTCATAAACTCTCGGAAGCCATCGTTCGCCGTGGTATACGATGATGTAATAGTTTCTTATGGCGGAAGGTAAGGTAGAGCATTATGTTATGGCGACAGAACAAACACCCTGAGACTGTAGGCGGACGGATTTTGACTCATCCGCGTAAGTATGGGATGGGTAATCCGAAGGGTGAATACTTTGACCGTGCCTTTAACAGGCAGGAAACCGAGCGTCAGGTAGAGCTCGCGAGGAACTTGGTCGGGCAGGGCGTGAACCAGATGATGTTCCCCAACGGGATTTCCCCGGACGGGTACAGTTCGTTCACTCCGCTTGTCGGTATTTCGGACCGGAACTATGACCCGGATGCCGTGCATAATGCTATTGCAGAGAACCAGGCGAACCTTTACTGGAAGAAGAATGTCGAGCGCGCGCTGAAGTACAATACGGTCGCCGGGCGTTCCGAGGTGAACGAGTCACTTATCCAGATTTGTAACGAGGCTGTCTACGAGGACGAGAACGACGAGATTTGCACCTTGCAGATTTCAAAGGACGCCGATATTGGCGAGGCTACTCAGACTCGTATGCACCGTATGTTCCGCCGGACTGTCTTGACGGAGTTTCTCAATTTCTATGACGACGGCGATAAGTATATGCACTACCTGTTGGTGCATGGCCGTATCTTCTTTGAAGTTTCCTATGACGAGAATACGGGCAGCATCAAGGGTGTCCAGATGTTGCCCGAAGAGAATATGATTGTGGTCGTGCAGGATAACCTCATTATCGGTTACCGGCAGATGCTCACGGGTGCTATCAGTATGCACACGGGCGGGAAAAATTATATAGATTATTCCCCGAACCAGATTCTTTATTCTTCCCTTGGTATGAACGGTCCGGGTGGTATCAACGACCCGCGTAGTATCCTCGAACCGGCGATTAAGCCGTACAACCAATTGAATACCATCGAAGATAGCGTTGTTATGTACCGAATCCTCTGGGGTTCAGAGAAGCTTGTGCTCAAGGTCGATACTTCCGGTATGCCCAAGGACAAGGCCGAGAAGTTCATGAAGGACCAGGCAAAGGTCTTCAGCCGCAAGATTGACTATAACTCTATGACTGGCGAGGTGACGAACTTCGGCAAGGTTATCGGGTTGTCGGAACACTTCATCATCGGTCTTTCTCAGGGTCGTACGGGTTCATCTCTTGAAAGGATGGCCGGCGGCGAACAGCTTGGGAACATTGATGACCTCAAGTTCTTCAAGAGGAATCTTGTCAACTCCCTTATGGTGCCGCCGGGAAGAATTACTTGCCTTGCCGGTGACAGCCAGACTTACTCGCAGGGTAAGATTGGCGAGGTTACCGTGGCGGAAATCTCGTTCGCTCGCTTGATTCAGAAGTATCAGCGCCCGATGCGCGCTATCTTGCTCAAGCTGTTCTTGATGGTTCTCGATACGGACCGGAAGATTGCCGACAGGTACAAGTTGCCATTCAATTTCCGCATCAAGTTCAAGAGGGCAAACGGCTTCAACGACTTCATCGGTGCCGAAGTGTGGAATACCCGTCTCGGTATCTTCACGCAGATGATGCAGCATACCGCCTCGAAGGAAAACCCGAACGGTGTGCTCGCCAAGGAATTTGCTCTTCGTCGTGGGCTTGGCCTCAACGATGCCGATTACTTGGAGAACAAGGAATATCTCCGCCGTGAAAAGGCCGAGGAGATGGGCGAAGGCGACGAAGGCGGTGAAGGTGGCGGCGATGCCGGTGCCGGTGGTGGCGACATGGGCGGCGGCATGGGTGGTGGATTCCCTCCGATGTAACCGACTGGAAATATTGAAGGCTCCCGGGTTCGGGAGCCTTTCTTGTATGGAAAATTGGCTGAAATCACCGTGAATGTTGTTGATTTTGGGTTAAAATCAATTTCAATGCACGTTTTTTGCGTTTTTAAAAACAGCTTTTCAACAGTCTATAAACAATATGTCAGAAGTCTAAGAGAGTTTGAGTCTCTCCCTGGCGGTAGGGTTACCGTACAGGTAAGACGGTAAACCCTATTTCAAAGGAATAAGAAAATGACACCTAACCAGTCTACATCTTATACCCGCAAATGGTCTGCTGTTCTTAACAGCAACTTGGGTCGTAAGATTAATACTCGGACCGAGGCATCTGTTCTTGCAACCTTGATGGAAACGCAGAACAAGCTCAACCACGGTCAGTTGTTCGAATCCGCCAATGTCAGCTCTGATGTTGCCCAATATCAGCAGTATGCATTGCCGCTCATCCGCCGGCAGTTCCCTGAATTGTTGGCTATGAATACCGTTGCTGTCATCCCGACGACAACTCCACACGGAATTTATTTCGCGCTTCGTTATCTCTACGATAACGAACCGCTCAAGTCTACTGCATTCCGCTTCGGTCAGAAGCAGGAAATCGGGTATGACTTGGTTGCAGACCATACCGGTTTTGCAACGACTTTCAACCCGTGGCGCACTGCTGCTGGTGAAATGCTGAGCAACTTCTCTGAAGGTACTCAGGAACGCACCGGTCTCGCTTACCCGTACGGTGCTTCTTACGGTCAGCTCTACAACAACTTCGGTGGCGACACGATGGATGGCTCTGATGAACTCGGTGCTTATGCATACAACATCAAGAAAGCCAGCATCAAGGTGATTTCCGGCGCTATCCGCGTTGGTACTCGTGCTATCAAGAGCCATTACACGCTCGAACTTCAACAGGATATGGCCGCCGCACACGGCCAGGACGTTGAAGCTCTCTTGCTCGAAGGTCTCCAATTTGAGATTCAGCAGGAAATCGACCGTGAAATCCTCATGGCTATGGTGATGGTCGCTCAGAACGAAAAGCTCGGCGGTGAACGCGTTATCACGGTTGACCTTTCCAAGACTGAATCCGGTCCGGCTAAGGGTCGTTGGTCTGCTGAAAGCATCGCTTCCGGCATCGTCAACACGCTTATCGCTGTGTCCCGTAAGATTTCCTTGACAACCCGTATGGGTTGCGGTAACTTCGCGATTGTCTCTCCGGATGTCGCTGCTGCTATCGCTACTGTCAACACCGGTATCTACAACCCGGGTGGCTACCTCGGCACGAATGTCGACTTCCAGCCGGCCGGTGGTGTTGCTGACGCTGGTACGCTCCTCAACGGGCAAATCAAATTGTACCAGGACATCTACGCGAACGCCTCCTACGCTCTCGTGGGCTTCAAGGGTGGTCGTCAAGGTGAGTCTGGCATAATTTTCATGCCGTACATTCCGTATATTTTCACCAAGACTGCAGGGCAGGAAGATGGTTCTCCGCGCCTCATCGTCAAGAGCCGCTACGCTATCGTGGCTAACCTCTTGGGTGCCGGCCAGTTCTACCGTCTCGTCCAGTTCCTCAACGTCAACAACCTCATCACGGGTATCGACCTCAACGAAACTCCGTGGCAGAGCAACGGCTCCTTCAGTGGCGACAGCCTTGAACCGGGTCTTGAATATGTTGTTGACCAGAACGACCAGATGGTCAATGCTCCGGGTGGCTTGAGCTTCGAAAACAAGCGCTGGTAATCAATCCAGTCTTGAAATAGAAGACCTGAATATGAACGGGGTGCAGAGAAATCTGCACCTCGTTTTTGTTTTTGTTTTTATTGAATAAAAGGCTAAATGTCTTGCTGCGGCCGGGGTAATCTCGTATTTGGTATAGTTTACAAAATACGACGATATATAAACTATGGGGTATGTTTAACCGGGGATAACTGATATGCTCGAGAACAAGGCATCGATTGACTCCAAGACAATAAAGGCTCTGATGAGTGGCGTTATTAATGGTAACACTGCCGAAGTGTCCCGTATTGTCGGGGCTTGTGTCGAGGCTGAGTATCGTAAGCGGATAGACAAGGCCGCCAAGGCTGTATTCGAGTCTATAGCCGCGAATGTCAAACCGGTCATTTTAGGATAAGGGGTGTCTGATGATTCTGGTTGAAGACATAAATCCTGGCGTAGCCCAGTCTAAGATTCGCTACGAGGACCGCATTGGTCTTGATGGCAAGCCGGTTAAGAGGCTTATCATTGAAGGCTATGCCTTGGTCTGCGATATCGCCGGTATTAACGGGCGTGAGTATCCGAGGGATATTATCGCGCGAGAAATTGAACGGTTGAACCGTGAAGCTGTTCCTTATGGCCGTCTGGCTGCGGAACTTAACCATCCCCGCCTTGACCCGGAAGGAAATTCCAGGGATTACCCGATATGCGAGCTTGACTTGTCCAAGATGTGCGCAGTCGTCGAGGAACTCCGCATGGAAGGGAATAAGGTGTACTGCCGGATGGTGGTTGCCGAGGATATGGATGCTGGGCACAACCTTGCGGGTGCTTTGAAGGCCGGGTATCATCCGGGCTATTCAATCCGTGGTGCTGGTGATACCATCCCGAAGGGGGACCACGAGGTTATTACTGACAATTACACCCTTATCACTATTGATGTTGTCGGCAACCCGTCATTTGGAAAGTCGGCTATTGTTAATTCACGATATGAAAGCCAGGCAATGCCCAAGAATATGAAGGCGCTTACCGAGTCCGCCAACAACCTCAGACGGGAGGTGGCGGTCAACCATAGGCTCCGTGACTTGGGCTATCGGCAGTTCGAGGTTTCTGGCTTCATGCAGTTTGCTTACTCTCAGGTGTAAAGATGGAACTCAATAAGATATTGACAGAAGAAGAACTTAAGGGATTGAATTCCGATGTGGTGGCGAAGTTGGAATCCGCGCACAAGGCTGAACTGGAACAGGCAGCCAAGAATGCTGATGCCAAGAGTGCTGCCAAGTTTGAGTCGCTCGCAAAGGCGCTTGGACAGAAGTTCAATGAACAGGTCAACAAGGCGGTCACTGAGAGTGTCGGCAAGATGCAGAACGACGCTATCAAGAGTAAGATGGCGACAGCGCTTACTCAGGTGGCTGGAATCCTTGAGAGTATCGGCATCCCTGCGACCGAGGAAACCAAGCGTCTTAAGAAGGAACTCGAACTCAGTACTGAGAAGATGCAGAATGCCTATGCCGAGGTCGAAAGTATCAAGAAGCAGTTGAATCAGCAGGCGAAGATTAACCGCATCTATGAGTTGACCAAGGGTTGCGACAGCGATACGGTCAACCGATGCATCGAGCGCTTCAAGAAGGAAGACCTCCGCGCTATTGACAAGGTTGCGATTGCCAACTTCATGGATAATATGGACACCGGTGACGGCAATACCTATTCAGTCGATGTGGATGTTACCAAGGTTCGCCCGGGTGAACGCCCGAATTCCGCTATCATGGATAAGGTCGAGCTTGCCCTTAGCGACATCAAGGACGATGCCGATATGGATATGCCGGGGTTCCTCGCCGAGGATAATCCGGATGTTAGGCAGCCTGTTCGCCGTAGGAATATGCTAGGCGAGGCTAGTAGGCGTCCGTTCAAGCCGGAACGGGTTATGTTCCCGGCTACGGGCAGCGCAATGTTGGAAGCTCAGCAGAATAACTCCCCGATGGACGAGGATGTGCGCCGCGCTATGGAAGCCGGCGCAGCCTTTGAGGGTCTCGGGTTTGGGAGATTTGGCTAACCGGGAATTTCGTCTCCTTGGTTCCCGGTGCGGCGGGGCAGTGATGCCCCGCCGTTTTTTAATCTAGTTTAAGGCGTAGATAAACTGTGAAAGACGGAGACTCCCGCATGAATCAGATGGATTTTAACTCAAGACCACAGAACTTTAGCCGGCGTATGCCCGGCACGATGGCAATGCCTAATCAGCAGGCACAGCCTCAACCGGGTGGCATTTATGTCAGGCCGCTCAATAACGGTGGCGCTCGCCCGATGGGTGGTGGCAATTTTGCTCCCCGTCCAGGCATGAACCCCGGGATGAATCCGGGTATGGGCCCGGCGCCGGGCGGATATGGCAACGGCATGCAGGGGGGAATGGCTCCTGGGCAGGGCGGATACGCCAATGGGATGAATGGTCCCTATAATCCCGGAATGAACGGTGGTTACAATAATGGAATGGCTCCGATGCAAGGCGGTGGAATGGCCCCCATGCAGGGTGGCTATGGCCGTAGGCGCAATTACCGAACCGAAAATATCAATGCCGGTGAAACTATTATCGGTATGGACCGTACGACACCTAATGGTGAACGCTGGGACCAGGTTCGTCTTGGTGACGTTCGCGATAATCTCTCCAAGGAAGAAGCCGATGCTCGTCTTGACCAGCTCGACGACTTCATGGAACAGATGAAGGGTACGGTTGACCTCGGTGTTGCTTCTCCGGGGAATGTGGACCAGATTCAGTCATCCATCAGGCTTCTCGTTGAGCTTTTGCTTGACCCGAATTGCTGGTTGCCGACTGATGTTATCCAGAATCATCGTGACATCATTACTAAGAAAGGTGCCATCGTTGCAAAGAATTTGTGGCAATTTGGCAATGCGATTGCGATTGCTACTAGGACTAACCAGTTGCCTCCTATCGAGGAATTGATGCCGCAGTCTCGTGACCAGCGTCGTGCCGCTGCACAACAGCAGGGTGCCGTTCCTCAACAGCAGCCGGTACAGCAGCAGGGGCAGCCTCAGTATCAGCCGCAACAGCCGTATGCTCAGGGTCAGGGACAGTATCAGCAGCAACAGCCGGCATATCGCCGATAGAAAGTTATTATGAATACGATTAGCCTTATACATCGCAAGTACAAGGAGAGTACTGAGATAAAGGCCGCTTGGGAGTCCGGGCGGGCTTATTGGGTTGAGTGGCTTTCGGCGGATTCCGAGGGGAATCCGGCGTACCACTTATGTCCTCCTGTGTACGGATGGTATACCGAAGCGTTGAAGGCCGGTAAGATACCGGAACTCGATAATGCGGTGTATTTGGCTACTCTGACTTTCGGCCCGGAATTTCCGTATGCTGTTGAGCATATATGGGCTATCCCGGAACATAGGGATACGGTTGATACGAGCGATTATGTTAATGGTGAATTGCCTGAATTTGTCGGCAATTTGTTCTTCGTGAATGACGGCAAAAACTGGGAATTGTATACAACTTCAAATGTTGTTCCTGATGCGGTGTGGTTCTTGGTCGATTACAAGGCAGCTGACGGAAAGACGAATCGGTTTGAATATTCGATGCCCATTGCGTTTCCTACGGAATCGCGCGATGCCGTATTCTCGTTGACCGGTACGACTTACCATTTCAAGAATAACACGGCTGAAGACTGCATCTTTATCGGTGATTTGGTTTATGATAGTGCAGTTGGTGAAATCCTAGAAGTTAACTATGATGCCGATTGCGAAGAAGGGGTTGAATGTCCGTTCTATGTTGTTCGTGACAGTAACCGGTTTTCGCTTTGGACTCGCTATACCGTAAGTGATAAGTCGCATGTAGCCTTTGATGTTCCTTTGTACATAAAGTACGTCGATGTTATTACAGGTGATGTCAAGGAAATCGTCAAGCACTTTACGATACACGGTATAAGCATCGATATGGTCGCCGAACCGTTTGTGAAGTATGTAAGGAATCTTGCAAGCAAGATAGATTCCACTGTACAGGTCGATATACTTGGTGGAAACTTCACCGATGATATGGCGGTACGGATTGCGTTATCGGATGAATGGGTGGATGTTATACCGTCGAGCGAAATTTTGTTCGGGAAGGAAGGTTCCTGGGACAAGATGAGCTTCATTATGGACGGTAACCACGCCTATAAGGTGAATGGCGAGGAAGTATGCGCCGTATATGACCTTCAGGTCGGGTATGGCGATGCACAGGGATTTGATGCTCGTGGTGGCACGGGCGATGTCAAGATGGCGCTCGAGAATAACATCGGGCTGATTCGCTATAAGTTTGATGAATCGAATGAGGAAGCCAAGAAGATTGCTTCGGCTGGTACGCTTGTGACTACGGATAAGCCGTGCTTCTATAGTTCGGAAATTTCGATGGTCTACGATGCGACTGATTCTGATGGCAATATGCAGCTCAATGGAGGTGCAGCCGGAAAGTACGGGAAGACAATCTACTGGAAAGTCAATCCGAAGGTCGATTGCGAAAAGGTAAGGTTTGTAAAGGTCAAGTTGAAGTACAACAAGCGCCTTGATTATCGCCACGGTGAGATGGTTCTTGACGGAATATATCTCAGCGACGGTGATATCGTGTGGCTCGACGGACAGCTCGACGGGACGGATGGCCTTTGGGTCGTTCGTGCGGGGGCTGACTGGGAAGGCTTGGCGGACTATATCAACTATCCTGACGAAGCGGCTGAATTTAGTGACCCGTGTACAAGTCCGAAGCGCACTCCGTTGGCCGTGGACGATAATGTGTTTGTTGACCTCGGTGCTAGGGTGGGCGATTCGGTTAGTTACAGGTGCGCACAGGATGTGCCGAATAAGTATGGGATGCAGTATGTCTGCGGTCATACAACTGAACCGGGCGACCTATTGCTCCTTACTAACCAGTCCGACGGAATGAACGGGGTGTGGGAAGTTACTTGCGCCGAATGGATTTACCGTGGCGAAGTCAATGATGACGGAAGCACTGGGTTTGACGCGAGCGATGCTATTCTTTATCAGAACAACATTGATTTCTGTGCTTGCCGTGACGCGGTTCCTAATCCGATTTTCAACATCGAGTATTACTACCTGAATGCCGGTTGCTACTTGGCGAAAGCTACTCGTAAGGTGAAGATGCTTTGCGCCCGTGCGGGTGCCATCGTGCCTAATGCGAAGGTCGTGATAACCGACTACTCGATTACCGCAGGCGCAAATGATGAACTCGTCGTGGATAGTCATCGGACTCCCGGGGATGGCGAGGTTGAGGATTGCGTAAAGCCGAATGATAATTTTGAAAAGACCAGCGGCGTTGAGACAACCGTGGTTGAACGGGGTTGTGGGGTGGATGGTACATACCTTGTAGCCCCGGACTGTAACGAGATTTGCGATTGCCCGCGTTATTATACTCTTCCGACTAATTTCAGCAATTCGTTGGTGAACTCCGGGTTTACTATCGTGTTCTGGCAGTTTGGCGAAGGCGGTTGGCACATGTATGCGTATATCTGCCGTAAGGCGTCGGGTTCCGGTGTGGAATACCTTGTGTACCATTTGCGGATATGCGGCATTGCTACCGAGCGTATGGTCGACGAGAATACCGAGGTGTTCGTTGTCGAGGAAGATGGTTCCAGCTATCGCACGAAGGATGCTTGGTTTGCCGAGCACGGTGGCGTATTGGCTGATGGGTTCTCCATGTACGACCCGGCCTGGGTATTCGTGGTTCCTGTTTTGGATGAAAACGGTAATCCTGTTGTTGACGAATATGGTGAACCGGTTACCGAGGAAACTCATTATCTCGATGCGCGTACTCTGTATCAGGTATGGGCGTTGCATGGCACGGATACTTTGCACGGTATGGAGGGGACGAAGATTCTTGCTCACAGGGGAATGGTGGGTACTTCCGATGTTCCCGTTGGGATGTCCCATGTGTATGGCTTTAAGTTCTTCAATGTGCCGATAACCAAGGAGCGTTTCTGCAAGCTGTATAACGAGGGGCAGAGCGGTTGCATCTGTCAGGATACTTGGAGTGGCTTGGTTACTGACCAGTGCTATGATTCTGAAGGTGAAGTCGTTGACTGCGACCAGATGGCATCGACCGGTCCGGCGTTCATTACTACGGATGATGGTGAGATTTTCTTGGCTGAGCGTAACTGCTATGACGAGAGCGGACGCAAGGTCGATTGCGAAGAATAGATTTTTAGTGAGGAAAGAAACTTATGGCTTCTCAGGATTCAATAGGCATGCAGAAGAAAATTATCGACCTTGACCCGTACAAGGCATCGGTTGTGGAAACTGTCGCCGAAGACAGTGAAACGGGCAAAACCGTTGTTGTCGGCCAGGAAACTGTATTCGAGCCGGATGAAAATCCGAACGAGAATGCTGCGTGGGTTCCGGCTACGGTAAAGCAGGGCGGTAATACAAGGTACACTGTTCGCCTTCCTCTCCCTGTTGCCGGTGATGGGCTCTCACAGGATTCCGACGGTAACCTCAAGGTCGATGTCGACCCGAATACGATGGAGATTCTTCCTGACGGTAAGCTAGCGGCAAAGACGGCAGTTCCGGCCGGTATAGTGTTCTCCAGTACGATTAACCAGCTGACTGAAAGTTTCCAGCCATTTGATATGACTACTGTGTCGGCTAAGGACAATGTATTGAACAAGGATGATGCGGCAAAGTACGCATCCGGTCTTGCACCTGCTGAGGGTGAAGTCGAATTTCCGGGTTCTTGCACCTGGATTAAGGTTGATGCACTGATGCATTTCACTGTTGAACAATACGAGCGCAGCATTTGGTCGTACCGGTGCATTTACCGGGTGGAAGTTTCTGACCGTGCCGAGCCGATTGATGTTGAATTTTCGTTGGATACGACGGAGCCTGACAGTACTATTTCAATCCCGGTTTCAATCAAGAATAACGGGAATTCTCCTATTCGTGTGAAGGCTAGCCTTAAGTGGGACAAGGCTGGTGAGGATGATTTGAAGGTTGCCTGTATCGCCAAGATATCTATGACCGCTATCTAGTTAACGAAAGAACTAGTTTAAGGTAAAAGTAGATATAGGTGGTATCGCATGGCATCAAGTGCAAAGGAAAAGAAATACCGTCGTCCCCGTCAGAAGAAAGTTCCGGCTATGGCCGCCGAGTTCGACGAGAACGGTCACCAGACCGTCCAGTCGATGATGTATGGGCGCATCGACCCGAATTACCTTACCCGTTTGATTATGGAATACAAGGCGTATATGGACCCGTTCGTCGCAGAGCGGGAGGCCATTGCTGCCATTGACAAGGAAAAGGCTGCAAAGATGGTCCCGCCGGAAATGGGCTGGCATCTTGGGCGCTGCGTTGATATTATCATCAAGAAGACCCTTGGGCTTCCCCGTTGGCGCGACTATAGCTCCGGGTGGCACGAGGAGATGTATGCACACGCATTGTTGCTGGTTCTCCGGTATCTTCACCGGTTCGACCCGGCGAAGGTAACTTCAGACCCGTTCTTCTATGCCGGTATGATTGTGTGGAATGCATGTAACCAGGTGTGGAATGTCCTTGACCGGCAGAATCGCCGAATCAAGTTCATCCCGTTGGTCGATGGCATCTATCATTCTGTTGTCGCTATGGACCAGTATGCCGGTGTTCTTGAGAAGGAAGAGAAGAAGCGGGTTGAACGCGCCAAGGCTGAAGTGGTCAACTCCGGTAGCATCACAATCGATAGCGCAGTTGATATTATCAAGGAACTCGATGAGGCTGCAGGTATTCACATCGAGGAAGATTGGCTTGCTCAGCTCAATATCAACCGTGCGATGAAGAAGATTGTCAACGGAAAGGTGATAACATTGAAGCCGTTGCCTGCTCTGGAAGCCGCGTTTTTGGCTAATAAGGCGGAAGCGGAAAAGGCTGTTGCCGCTCCTGAAGCTAAGACGGAAGAACCGGCACCCGAAAAGGAAGAACCCGAGGTTAAAACCGAAGAGACCTAGTATATAAACTTGTGTTTGTTACCAGACAGACGGGGTTTAATACTATGGGAATCGAAATGGGTGCCGTTGGACTGTACGGCCAGAACTTTGATACGCATCCGGACTACCGGCATGATATGTTCTATATGGTGCAGAATGTAGCCCGCGGTATCGGCGACATTCGTAGCGGCAAGGCTAACGATTTCCTCGACCGCGCCTATGCGCAGAACTGGATGCATACGGAAGATGAGCTTGCTAGGCTTCAGGACAAGTTCCTCGAGGATGATATGATTAACAATACTCCGGGCCGCGGTCAGCGCAACTACCGCAGGATGGAGTACGATATCGAGAAGAATCCGAACGGGAAGGGTGCAGCAGAAGACCGCAAGCTTGCCGAGGAGCGCAAGGTGCTTCCGGCAGAAAAGGTTCTCGGCCTGATGAGGCAGCATCTTTATGCGATGTGCACGACAGCATCCGCAGTGAAGAGTACCCCAATCAAGCAGAAGGACTATGACGGGCAAATAAAGCTCAGGTAGTTCAATCTTAATCGTCCGATGGCTAAATTTTGAGACGGAAATTGTTTAATTTCCGTCTTTTTTGTTGGATTATCCCGGAAAAGTAAACTTGGCACGATTTTTGCTATAAGAGTGCGGAAACAATTAAGCAAAGGAGCTTAAAATGAACGATATGATGAATAGGGTTGTGCCTGGTTTTGGTTTTCTCTTTGGTGACCAGGGTATTCGCGATATGTTGAACCGTCTCGACAATACTGCGCAGGCGGTGAAGCAGCCGGCTTACGAGGTGAGCGAAGACGGCAATGAAATCTTTGTGGACCTTCCGGGTTGCAAGAAGGAAGATATTTCGGTTGAACTTGGCGAAGGCGGCCGTCTTTCAATATCGGCTAAGCGTGTTCTCGGCGGGAATGAGAAGGAATATGGTGTCGTCCTTACAATGACCAACCGGAACTGTGTTGTCGATACCGAAAATGTCAAGTATGAGGATGGCGTGTTGCATATTCCCGTCAAGGAAATTAAGCCGGAGGTAAAAAAGTTGGCAATTCGGTAATTCGGGTGTAGATTTTTGCTATATTTGAAATTGCCAGAGATGGTATTCTTCTTAGAATAGGTGAAACAAGAATTCCCGGGGTTCTCCCCGGGAATTTTCCGTTATGGTATCCGAGATACAATTACTGTTGCGGCTGTTCTTGCGGCTGACCTGGTTGATATCCGATTTGAGGTCTATCAATCAGTAAGTCGCGATATATTGATGTAAGTTTAGGGTCGATTTCATCGTATGCTTCCTTGCCTTCAGTAATCATTTTATCCCACTCTTCCGGTGGCATGTGTCGTTTCATCGAAACTACGAAGTCAAGAAATCGCATTTCATTGTTTGATAACGGTTGCTTGTTTTTGAGCTTGCTGCCTATTTGAACGACTATATCTTGCATTGCCATTAGAGACAAAATTGCCTTGAGCATATTGGGTCCAGCACCACCATTGGCCGATTCGGTGAGGTAATTGCTGTAGTCGCTCAGCTTGTTCATCAGTTTCTGCTTGACTTCATCCGGGTGGTTGGACTTGATGATGTCGTTGCCGACACCTTCGAGGAAGGCCCGGTCGCTGAGTCCGGAGCGCATGCGCAATTCGTCGAGCTCGGCGAAACCCTTGGCTTCGGTAATTGCCTTGGTTTCGGCGGCCTTGCGCCTGCGGTATTCGTTGGCCATCAGAGTGATGCCTTCGGTAAGCTTTTTGATGGTCTTCGTATTTTCGGGCGTTTCAAGGTCCTTGATACCGTTAATAAGAGCTTCTAAGCGTGTCATGATAGCCTCATTGTAAATACTTGTTTGACTCTAGTTTATATTATGGTTATAAACTGTGTGATATGCGGCAATACTATTATGTCAGGGAAGTAGAGAAGATACTTATCGCCATCTACGATATGTTCGATAACTTGCGGGTGAATAAGTATACGGACCCACAGAGGAAGACCATTGATAAGACGGTTGAGGTTCCTCTGGTTACTCATTATTCTAAGAGTTTTGCGAATTACCTGTCGTCCACGACATCCAAGCAGATTCTCCCGATTCTCCCGGTTGCCGGTCTACGCTACATGGGCGACGCCCGGGATAGTTCCAATATGCCGCAGCCGACCTATGCAAGGGAGCTGTACTGCAAGGAACACGACTTCTGGATTCGTGACATCCAGCCGAGGGCGCATGTGTTCCGCTTCGAGCTGACCGTGCTTACCAGCAATACCTCCGAT
>Ga0310691_10003242_pt1 | contig 19899 bp, 21 predicted proteins | sample 176DNAGHGlowgp2_FD_203887 | JGI IMG/M metagenome (GOLD analysis project Ga0310691, IMG submission 203887) | Sheep rumen microbial communities from Palmerston North, Manawatu-Wanganui, New Zealand - 1766 DNA GHGlow gp2 (v2) (version 2) | ecosystem: Host-associated > Mammals > Digestive system >...
TATTTTTACTTATTATAGAATTCAACGATTAATGCTTCATCAATATCAGCATTTAATTCATTTCTTTCAGGTAATCTTACATAAGTTGCTTCCATTTTGTTTTCATCATAGTTAATGAATTCAACTCTCTTAGTTACTTTTGATAAGCTTTCAGCTACTACTTTTAAGTTTTTATCATTATCTTTTAATGAGATAACGTCACCAACTTTAACTCTGTATGATGGAATATCAACTTTCTTTCCATTAACAGTTACGTGTCCATGGTTAACTAATTGTCTAGCTCCACGTCTAGTTGATGCAAAACCAATTCTATATACTAAGTTATCTAATCTAGATTCTAGTAATCTTAAGAAGTTAGTACCATGGATACCAGATAATTTTCCAGCTTCTTCGAAAGTTTTTCTAAATTGTCTTTCGTTTACTCCATACATGAAACGAACTTTTTGTTTTTCTTTTAATTGAGTTCCATAGTCAGATAATTTACCTTTACGGTCACTACCATGTTGACCAGGTCCAAATGGACGACGAGCTAATTCTTTACCAGTTTCAGTAATTGAAAATCCAACACGACGAGCTTGTTTATAACTTGATCCTGTATATCTTGACATAATATTTCTCCTTTCCTTTTATTACAAAGTCTTGAAGGGTTTAGCCACATCTTAGGGAGTTTTTCTTTCCACGACCACAGCCTTGAAATCGCTCCTTTTATTCGAAAAACACATTAAAATATTCTAAACCTGCTGTTTCAGGAATTTGCACTATTAATTATATGTGAAAAACGTTGATATGTCAAGAAAATATTGGACTTTTTAGGGATACAAACTATCGAAATGTTTAATTTTTAGTAATATTTTGCGGAAAATGTAGAAAAATGTAGGGTATATATGGTAAAATAATGTTTAGAATAGAGGTGAAGGCATGCAAGGACAATTTCTTATTATTGGATCAGCTATGGTGATTGCGTTAATTATTGTTATTGTAATACTTCATTTAGTTAGAAAAGCGGAGTTAAGGTATTACCGTAATAAGGTTAAAAACTTAGAAATAGAGCGTAATGTAATTGCTTCTACTCCAGTACTTCTAGAACTTTCTAAAGTAGAACCTATTATTAAAAATGATAAGATGGAAGAAAAATATAATAAGTGGCAAGAAAAGTTTGAAGATATTAAGACTAGAAGATTAACTGTAATAGATGATATGTTGATAGATTTGGATATCTATGTTGATAAAAGAGATTATAAAAACTGTGGATATCGTATTGCTTCAACTGAAATAGAGATTTATAAAGTAAGAGAAGCTGCTGAACATCTATTAGATGAAATTAAAGATATTACATTGAGTGAAGAAAAATATAGAGCTATAGTTACTAAGTTAAAGGCTAAATATAGAAGTTTAACTAAGGAATATCAAGATCATAAGGAATTATATGATTTTATGCAAGAAGCTATTGAATTACAACTAGAGAATATTGAAAAGAGATTCTTAGATTTTGAAAAAGTAATGGAAGAAAATGAGTATAGTGAAGTAGTTAATATATGTAAGGCTCTTGATACTATGATAGAGCATATGGATATTGTTATTAGTGAAATGCCTGATATATTATTAATGAGTCAAAAAATAATTCCAAATAGGATGAATGAAGTAGCTAATACCCATAAAGAAATGGTACAAGATGGATATGTATTAGATTATTTAAATATTGATTATAATATTTTAGAATCTAAAAAGAATATTGAAAAAATAATGGATAAAGTAAAGATACTTAATCTTGAAGGAGCTATGTTTGATTTAAAAACTATGCTTGAGTACTATGATTCATTATTTGTAGATTTTGAAAAAGAGAGATTATCTAGAAAAGTATATGAAGAAAATGTAAGTAGTTTCTATACTAAGTTAGATAAAACTAATTTATTAGTTCAAGATGTATATAATCAATTAGATGATATTAAAAAGATGTATGATCTAAGTGATGAGGATGTTTCTATAATAGATGAAGTTAATAAGACATTAGTGGTAATTAATGATGATTATCATAAAATGATTGCTAAAGATGATTCTAAATCTACTCCTTATTCAGTATTGAATGATGAAGTAGAGAATTTAACTAATAGGCTTACTATTATGGAAGATGATTTTGATAAAGCTTTAAAATCGTTAGGAAACATGTATGATGATGAATTAAGGGCTAGAGAACAACTAGAAGAAATTGAGGATTTCTTAAAGACTTGTAAAGATGAAATAAGAAGTTATAAATTACCAGTTATTACTGATAACTATTATGTACAGCTTAGGGAAGCAAATGATGCAATAGTTGAAGTAATAAGAGAGTTAGAGAAAAAACCAATAGTGATTAAAGTATTAAATACACGAGTTGATACAGCTAGAGATTTAGTATTAAAATTATATAATACAACAATGAATATGGTTAAGACAGCTAGAATGGCAGAAATGGTAATTGTATATGGTAATAGATATAGGAGTTCAATAAATGAAGTAGATAAAGAACTAAGCGATGCTGAAAAGATGTTTTATAAAGGAAATTATAAAGAAGCATTGGATATATCTATTAAAGCTACTTCAAGAGTAGATGAAAAAATTTATAGAAAGTTGATGGGTGTTTATGAAAAATAATAAGGGAATTGGAAAATTTGAATTATTGACAGTATTAGTATTTGGTACTGCATTAATAGCTTTGCTATTATGGTTTATTTTAGGAAATGTTACTAAAGAAAGATATAATACTTTTAGAAAGAGTGCTGCTAGTTTATCTCAAACAATAGCTGCAAATATGGATAGTTTCCATAATACTAATATTGCTTATTTAGGAGAAGCTATTAATGAAGGACTTATTTCTGCAATAAAGAGTCCATTTACTGGTAAAAATTGTTCTGCTTCAGAATCTAAAGTAGAAATAGAAGATGGAAAAACAATGGTTACTTTAAGATGCGATAACTATTTAATTGATAGAACTCATATTGGTGGTAGTTATGATGATATTAGTATTTATAAAGTAAGTGATTGGAAATCAGAAAAACCAAGAGGAAAAGTAGAAGAAAAAGTTCTATATAATTGTTTAGATGGTGGAAAAGAAAAATATGAAGAATATACTGAAGAAGTATACTTTGTTGGACTTGTTAATAATGATTATGGTAGTGATCATTATAAAGCAGAAACTATTAAGAATGAATGTATAGTAGTTAAGAAACCATTCTATCGTACTAAAACAAAAATAAAATAAACAACTTCGGTTGTTTTTTTTATGAAATTTTGCTAAAATATGTGCGTGGTGATTTTATGGATAGAGTTATATTAATCAAATATGGAGAATTATCTACTAAAAAGGCTAACCGTAATTTCTTTATTAATACTTTGTATAAAAATTTAAAGAATAAATTAGAAGGATTCGAAGTAAAGATTCATAAAGATAGAGCTAGAATGTATGTTGAATTTTTAGAAAAAGATTTAGATGACATAAAAAATATAGTTTCTAAGGTATTTGGAATCCATACATATCATATTGCTTATATAGTAGATACGGATGATAAGATTATTCAAGATAAAGTACTAAGTACAGTTAGAGAACAAGAATTTAAAACTTTTAAAGTAGAGACAAAAAGAAGTGATAAGAGTTTTACTATTCATAGTCAAGATTATAATAGAGTATTAGGTGGATTAATCCTTAAAAATATATCTGGTAGTAAGGTTGATGTTCATAATCCTGATTTATGGATTACTGTAGAAATTAGAGAAAAACAAAGTTTTATTTATTTTAATTCATATAAGGGTAGTGGTGGATATCCTGTAGGAACACAATCTAAAGGAATGCTTATGTTAAGTGGAGGAATAGATTCACCTGTTGCAGGGTACCTTGCTATGAAAAGGGGAATGACGCTTGATGCCGTATATTTTGAAGCTATGCCTCATACTAGTATAGAAGCTCGTAATAAAGTTATTTCTTTATGTAAGAAATTAAGTTCTTATACTGATCACATTAATTTACATATAGTTAATTTTACTCCTATACAAGAGGAAATATATAAGAATGTACGTGAAGATTATATGATTACTATTATGAGAAGAATGATGTATAGAATAATGGAAAAATTATGTAAGAAATATAAAGGACTAGTAATAGTAAATGGAGAAAGTGTAGGACAAGTAGCTTCTCAGACACTAACTAGTATGAATGTTATTAATAGTGTTACTAATTTACCAGTAATAAGACCAGTTGCTTGCTTTGATAAATTAGAAATAATGGAGATTGCGAGAAACATAGATACATATGAGACTAGTATTATTCCATATGAAGATTGTTGTACTGTATTTGTTCCAAAACATCCTGCAATTAATCCTAAACTAGGTATTGCACTAGCTGAAGAAGAGAAGTTTGATTATGATAATATGTTAGATACAGCAGTAGATACACTAAACACTATTGTTATTACTAGTAATGATGAAAATAAGTTTAGTGATTTATTGTAATTTAAAATATTATTTGATAAAATATGTTTATTGAAAAGGAGAGATAATATGAAATTTTTATGTGTAAATGCTGGAAGTAGTTCTTTAAAATTTCAATTATTTGATATGCCTGAAGAAAAAGTATTAATTAGTGGTTATATTGAAAAAATTGGATTAGAAGATAGTTTCTGGACAACTAAAGTAAATGGAGAAAAGATTAAAGGAGCAAAATATTTAAAGAATCATAGTGAAGCTGTACAAGTTTTATTAAATGAATTAATTGAACATAAAGCAGTAGAATCATTAGATGAAATTAAAGGTGTAGGTCACAGAGTACTTCATGGTGGAGAAAAATATTCTGATTCAGTATTAATTACTGATGAAGTTATTCAAGATATTAAAGATTTAACTAAACTTGGACCTCTTCATCATCCTGGTAATTTAGCTGGTATTGAAGCTTTAAAAGAAGTTTTACCTGATGTACCAATGGTTGCAGTATATGATACAGCTTTCCATCAAACTATGCCTAAAGAAAACTATATGTATCCAGTACCATATGAATGGTATTTAAAATATGGAGTTAGAAAATATGGTTTCCATGGTACTAGTCATAAGTATATTACTACAGTAATGAAAGAAAAATTAGGTAAAGAAAATGTTAACTTAATTATTTGTCATATTGGTAGTGGTGCTAGTATAAGTGCTATTAAAGATGGTAAGTGTTTTGATACTACAATGGGTATAACTCCACTTGATGGATTAATGATGGGAACAAGAAGTGGTGCAATTGATCCATCTATCTTAGAATACGTTTGTAAAGAGTCTGGTGAAGATATCGCTACTATTACAAATGCATTAAATAAGAAGAGTGGTCTTTTAGGTGTATGTGGATTTTCAGATAACAGAGATGTTGAAAAAGCCGCAGCTGATGGAGATGAAAGAGCGGTATTAGCTTTAAATATGTATCATGATAGAATAGCTAAATATATCGCTGACTATTATATTGAATTAGGTGGAAAAGTAGATGCAATAGTATTTACTGCAGGTATTGGAGAAAATGGTATTGAATCTCGTGAAGAAATCATTAATAGATTAGCTCCATTAGGATTATCTATTGATAAGGCAGTTAATAATACAATAGCTGGATACAGAGATGTTCAAGAAGGAATTATTAGTTCTAAAGATTCTAAAGTTGCAATTTATGTAGTTCCAACTAATGAAGAATTAATGATTATTAAAGATACTTATAAAATAGTAAATAAAAAATAGGCTATGCCTATTTTTTATTGTGTTTTTTCAATATTTATGATATAATATGTAATCACTTGGAGGTAATGAGATGGAAAAATTAGACAGACAAGAGAAAATAGAAAAATTAGAAAGTTTAAAGGATGATATTAAATATTACAAAAAGGAAAGAAGAAGAATAGTAGCCGGAAATATGGGTAAGGGTGCATTATTAGCAATAATACCTGCTATAGTTGGTGGCATGGTAGGCGGTAGTTATATTTCTAGGAAAGATTTACCTGGGCGTAGAGATATGATAGAGAATCATGCATATAATACCATTACTTATTCTAGTGTTTCAGGAACTAAAGTAACTAAGGAATATAAAGAAAGTGTAAAAAAAGAAGAACTTATCGATAATTTATATTATTATGGTCAATGGGAAGAACAAGGAAATGGAACTTATAAATGTAAGGTTACTGAATATGAATTAGAAGATGTAACTGCGGAACAAATATATGAATTGTCAAGAAAAGAAGACCTTTCTTTTGATGATTTACTTACTTTAAGTATAAAATCTGCAAAAACAACTGAGTATGAAAAACCTGATGTAACAAAAGAGGAATTAGAAAACAGTTCTTATTTTGAAATAGTTGTTCACGATGAAGATAAAAAAGATGTAGTTAAGGTATTGGAATCAGAAGAAGAGAATTCTAACGATATAGGTGGGCTAGTTGTTTGTGTATTGATTACACTATCTGGAGAGGCTGTAGTAATAGCTATGACAGGTGGCGCGATAATAAGTTTTGAATCTACAAGTTATGAAAATAATCAAATAAAAGAGTATAAAAAAAGATGCAAGGAAATAAAAAAAGAAATTAAATTTTCAAAATAAAAAGTCATTATTAAATGACTTTTTTTATTGAATTATTTGGTATTTTTGATAGAATTAATAATAGGTGATGTATATGCAATATCTATTAGTAGCAGCAGTTTTACCAATCTTTGTATTATGTTTTTTCATATATAGAAAGGATCCTCATCATGAGCCGGGTGGATTATTAGCTAAAATATTTATATTTGGTTTTATAAGTGCAGTACCTGTATTTTTTGTAGAATTAGTTGTGGGTAATTTTTTTCCAACAGAAGACGTATCTAGTTTTATATTAATATTTATCAATGTATTTATATCAGTGGCTCTAGTAGAAGAAGGATTTAAATGGTTGGTTACTCTTTTCTTCGGGTACAAGAATAAAGAATTTGATGAAATATATGATATTATTGTTTATGCAGTTTTTTCTTCACTTGGATTTGCTTGTATAGAGAATATTTTATATGTATTTACTAGAGGGTTTGGTAACGCAATACTTAGAGCTTTGCTTTCAGTTCCTGGGCATATGTGTTTTGGAGTTATTATGGGTTATTTTTTAGCTCAAGCTAAAGTTGGTAAAATTAATAAAAGTGTAAGTGTATATAAAAGAAATATGATTTTAAGTATATTATTACCAGCATTAGCTCATACTGCTTATGATGCATTATTATTTTATGCAAAATATAATGTATTAAGTATATTATTATTCTTTATGTTTGATACAGCTATGGTAGTAATATGTTTATTAACAGTTAATAGAACTTCTAAGATTCAACAAAACTTGGATAATAATTTAAATACTGGAATGATTACTACTGATGATGCAGGTCAATTAGTATTTACTCCTCTTAATAATATTAATGGAGATACTCATTATTGCCCTTTATGTGGTAATCATGTTGACGGGTGTAATTATTGTTCGAAATGTGGCTTTAAAATAAAGTAGAAAGAAGATATTTCTTTCTATTTTTGTCTTATTATAGTATAATATTTATGATAGTTTTAGAAAGAAGGAATCAGTATGAAAATTTTATCTGTAAATGCAGGTAGTAGTTCATTAAAATTTACTTTATTTGAAATGAAAGACGAATCTGTTATTGTTAGTGGTGTATTTGAAAGAATAGGATTAGATAATAGTTTTTATAGATTTAAATTGAATGGTGAAACAATAAAAGAAGAAATGGAAATTTCTAATCATACTGAAGCAGTCAATGTATTACTTAGTAAATTGATTGATTTAAATATAATCAGTTCATACGATGAGATTAAAGGTGTGGGACATAGAATTTTACATGGAGGAGAAAAGTATTCTGAATCAGTAATTATTAATGATGATGTTATTGAAAGTATTAAGGAATTAACTCCACTTGGTCCTCTTCATCATCCTGGTGAAATAGCTGGTATACTTGCCTTAAAAGAAGTATTACCTGAAGTACCAATGGTAGCAGTATATGATACAGCTTTCCATCAAACAATGGATGAGGAAGCATATTTATATCCAGTACCATATGAATGGTATGAGAATTATAAAGTACGTAAATATGGTTTTCACGGTACTAGCCATAGATATATAGCTGAAACAGTTAAGAAGCTTCTTGGTAAAGATAGTTTTAAACTTATTAGTTGCCATATCGGTAGTGGTGGAAGTATTTGTGCTATTAAAGATGGTAAATGTGTAGATACTTCTATGGGATTTACTCCTTTAGCTGGTATTATGATGGGAACTAGAAGTGGTGATATTGATCCATCAATTATTCCATATGTAATGGAAAAAGAAGGAAAGAATGCTTCTGAAATTGTAGAAGATTTAAATAAAAAGAGCGGTGTTTTAGGGTTAAGCCAGCTATGTAGTGATATGCGTGATCTAGTAGATGCGTGTGATAGTGGTAATCCACAGGCACTTAAAGCTAAGAATAAATATATTAGAAGAATAGTTGATTATATAGCTCAATATTATGTTTTATTAGGCGGCGCTGACATTATTGTATTTACTGCTGGTGTTGGTGAAAATAATATTGCTATAAGACGTGAAATATGTGAGAAATTATCTTGCTTAGGAGTAAAAATAGATTTAGATTTAAATAATGTACGAGGAGAGGAAACTAAACTTAGTACTGATGATTCAAGTATATTAGTTTATACTATCCCAACAAATGAAGAATTAATGATTGCTAGGGATACATTAAGATTAATGAATAGATAGGAAATTGTTATGTATAGTGAATTAATTAATAAAATTAAAGAATTTGATAATATAGTAATTGCTAGACACATTGGTGTAGATCCTGATGCTTTATGTAGTCAATTTGCGCTTAGAGATTCAATTTTATTAACTTATCCAGGAAAGCATGTGTTAGCCATAGGTACAGGTAGTCAAAAGTTTTTATCTTTTGGGAAATTAGATAAATATGAAAAATTGGATAATGCATTACTTATTGTTTGTGATACTCCTGATAGAAAAAGAATAGATGGAGCAGTAGTAGAAGATTTTAAATATTCAATTAAAATAGATCATCATCCTTTTGTAGAAAAGGTATGTGATTTAGAGTATATCGAAGATGATAAGACTTCTGTTAGTGAAATAATAATGAATATATTAGAAGAAACAGAATTAAGATGTGATAGTAATATTGCTAGTCTTTTATACATGGGCCTAGTATCAGATTCTAATAGATTCTTATTTAATAGTTGTACGCCAGAAACTTTTAGTGTTGTTTCTAGATATTTAGAAAAATATCCTTTTGATTTATCAAGTGTATATCAAAAACTATATATGAGACCATTAAATGAAGTTAGATTAGAAGGATATATTGCTCTAAATATGGAAGTTACAGAGAATCATTTGGGTTATGTAGTGATAAGTGATGAAGTAATTAATACTTATGGTGTAGATAGTGCATCTGCTGGTAATATGGTTAATAATTTTAATTTTATTAAAGAAGTTCTTGTTTGGGCAACTATTACAGAAGATATTAAAAATAATCAATATCGAGTATCAATTAGATCTCGTGGACCCGAAATACAAAAAGTGGCTGAAGCTCATAATGGGGGAGGCCATAAATATGCAGCAGGTGTTAAAACAAAAACAAAAGAAGAAGCATTGGAAGTAATGAGAGATTTAGATTTATTACTACAAGAGTATAATAAGGGTAAAGAGGAGAGTGTTTAGGATGATAATAAAAGAAGCAAATTTAGATATTATTGCGACTAGAAGAAGTCAATATCCTGACGATAATAGACCAGAATTCCTACTTGTAGGAAAGAGTAATGTAGGTAAAAGTAGCTTTATTAATTCAATTCTTTCACGTAAAAATTTAGCTCATACTTCAGCTACTCCTGGAAAAACACAAACATTAAACTTCTATGGTGTTAATGATCAATTTTATTTGATAGATGTTCCTGGATATGGTTATGCAGCAACAGATAAGAAAACTCAAGCTAAATTTGGAATGATGATAGAAGAATATTTAGAAAAAAGGGACCAATTAAAAAGAGTATTTATGTTAATAGATTTTAGACATAAACCAAGTGAAGACGATTTATTAATGTATAATTTTTTGAAGTATTATAATTTGCCTGTTACAGTAGTTGCTACTAAAGCAGACAAAATTGGTGGAAGCAAAAAAGAAAAGAATTTAAAAGTAATTTTAGATACATTAGATTTAGTAGTAGGGGATGATTTGGTAGTATTCTCTAGTGTTACTAAACTAGGAGTTAAGGAAGTTTTAAATAAAATAGATACTTTAGTAAATGGTGAAACTCTTTAAATTCTAATTCATATATTATATTATGAAGATTGAAAAAATAAATGATACAGATTATAAGATATACTATTATAGAAATATAATAGATGATAAGTTTTTATATAATGATATAAAAGAATTAATTAAAAAAATTCAAAAAAGACTAAAGTTAAATGGTTTTTATAAAGTAATAGCTATAAATAAAAAAGTAGGTTTGTTTATAGAATTAAAAAGGTTAGAAGATGCATTTTATAAAAATACATTAGATTTAAAAATAGAAATTAAAGAAGATAATGTTTATTATAAAACATCTGATTATTTTGTAATTAGGAATGTTTCTAATATTAAATATAAAGATGGGATGTATTATTGTATAGTAGATGATTCTTTTGATGAGATATTTGAAAAGGTAGAATTTGGGGAATTTATATTTGGTTATGATACTATAAAGTAGGTGAAAATATGAGTAATAAGAAGAAGTTTTTTATAATATTTTTATTTATATTATTAGATGCTTTCTTACTTGTTGGATATTTAGTTATTAGAGATAAGACTAATTTAGCTGATTTAGAGAAAGAAGTAAAAGAAATAAATAAGTTAGATATTACTAAAGATAATTTTGATAGAAGAATTAAAACTAGTGGTGATTATGCTTTAGTTGAGAAGACTATTAAGAATTATTTAAATGATTATTCTAAGGGAGTACAAGAAGTTAAGAGTACTATGAGTGATTCTAAGCTTACTAAGATACTATCTTTTGATAATTATACTAGTGATGGATTTGAATTTGTAGAATCATTTAAATACTTAAGCAGTGAAAAAGAATCTTTTAATAAAGAAATTGATAATTTAATAGAAAAATCTAATAAGAAGAGTATAGAAAAGTATATAGATAAAAAGATAAAAGATAAATATTATAATAATCTATGTACTGAATTAATGGTTACTGAAGAGAGAATTAAATCATTAGAAGAAACAAAAAAGACTTTAGAAGAGATAAAGTCTAAAGTTAATAAGATAATAGATATAAGTACTGAGGTATTAAATTTATTAAAAAATAACAAGGATGATTGTGTATTAGAAGATGGACAAATTAAATTTAAATCTAAACCAGTATTTGATAAATATAATGAATTAATAAATAAAATAAAAGAAGATTAAATCTTCTTTTTTTAATATCCTTTATCTTTTAAATTTTTTACTAATTGAACATAGAATTCTCTAACATCGAAACCTTTGATGTTTTCTCTATTTAGATCTATTACATCTCCATGTGATAAGCCTCTTGGATTTGTTGTTTCAATAAGAGTAAAGTCTTTATCAATAGGAAATGATTCTACTCCAACTATTCCATCATTAGGGCCATCAAAGTTTTTAACAAATGCACCAGCTAAATTAAATGGTAAAGTTGAAGATGAAGCTTGATTTAATATAGAACCATATGCTTGGTAATATACATTTTTTGAGTTGGGCATTATTTTATTTATTTTTTCTGTTTCAGGATGAGTTAAATCAGTAACTCCTGCGATAAAGTCTGGATCTTTGTCTCCCAGTTTTTTAAGAGTAAAGTTATATCCCCCCGCAACTCTTTTCTTTAATGCTTTGGGTGCTTTAGTCATTAAATAGTCAGCATATAGACAACCATGATTTGGTGTATTAATCATTGTGAGTGTAGCAATATATTTATCCATTCCTAAATTAGATATGGCAAATCTCGTGTCTAATCCACCTTTAGAGTGAGCAATTACATTTAATTTTTTACATCCTGTTTCTTTTATTATTTGTTTAATTCTATTAGATAATTCTAAAGCAGAATCTTTTATTGCTAGAGAAGAGGAGTGATTTCCATAATAAACAGTTGCACCATTTTTTTCTAATTCCTCTGGTATTCTTCCCCAATAATTTAGTTTTTCAAAGTCTCTAAAAAATATTCCATGTACTAAAAGTATTGGATATTTTGTTTTACATATTTCATCTTTTTTTCTAGAATTATTTAGTTTAATTTTATTGTTTTCAAATTCAACTTCATCTTTGCAAATTTTAATTATTATAACTAGCATAACTAAATGAGCAATAGGAATTAGACCTAAGATAAGTCCACCTATTCTATATTTAACACCTAATTGTTTAGAAAATAAATATACTCTAATAATACCTGCCCAAAATATAGTTCCAAGTATTAGTACTAGTATTCCTAGATTTATAAGTAATGCTTTTGTGTCGATAACATATTTTAATATAATATTTAAGTATAAAATTATATCTAAAATTATGTTAGTTAAGAATATAATTAATAGTCTATATCCATCTCTTACTACATATAGTTTTTTATCATATAGTTTTTTATTAAGTAGTGAAGGGAATATACTTAGTAGTATTACAAATAGTATTGTGATAATAACTGGTATTGTAATATTATAGGTATTATTAATTATATAAGTATTAGATACTAAAAATAAAATAATTGAATTTATTAATAATGTGATAGTTCCCATATTACACCTCTTACTAATTATAACATAGAAAAAGAGATTAAATCTCTTTTATTTCCATTCTATTATTATTGATTCATTATAGTCCATTGTTTGAGTAGAAATTTCTACTTTTTTATTTTTTTCTATGACAAATTCTTTTTCTTTATCTTTAAGATTTATTTTATTATCTTTTACTTTAGTTAATCCATATTTAGATGTTGAGATTATAATATTATCTTTATATATATTTTTTATTTTGAAACTATAATATTTATCATTTAATATGCAATCAAATGTATTACCTTTTTTTAGAGTTATACGATAAGTATTATCAGTATGACATTTAATATCTACACTTTTGTAGTTTGAAACAGGTCTTATGATACATTCGTCTTTAGTAATGGCTATTTCATAAGATTCATATCTTAGTATTTCAGTATCATTATCTTTGAAGATATACCAAGCGCCTCTTCTCCAGTCTTTTATAGATACTAATTTATTATTTATAGCATCTTTTAGTGATATACTTTTTTCATTATAAGTTCTATAGTTTAATTCTTCTACTCTTAGATTTTCTACATATATTTTATATCCATTTAGTTTTCCAACATATTCTTTTTCTCTATTTTTATCTATATATACAGATAAAATATTACTTATACCTCTTAAGTTATATTGAGTATTATAAGCATATATTATTATACCTAATATACCGATTACTAAGATAGCATATAAAACTATTGGAAGCATTATTAATTTATATCGTTTTTGTTTCTTTGAAATATCTTTAATCATTTTATTATCCTCCTTTAATAATATATCTAGAGATACATTAAAATCATCACTTATTTTTACTAAGGTTTCTAAATCTGGGTAGGTTTTTCCATTTTCCCAATTAGATATAGTTTGTCTTGTGACAAAGTATTTATTAGCTAAATCATCTTGAGTTAAATTATTATCTTTTCTTATTTTAATAATGTTTTTACCAACTTCCATATTCTTCCTCCTTTCGTAAATATCATATATTTAGAATAATAAAATGTCTAGCAAAGTATCTTTGCTATATAAATTATAACACGAAAATAATTTTTGCTTTACTAAAAATAGTTTATGAAAAATAAGAAAATATTAATTAAAAAGTACAATACAATTAAAGAAGAAGATGAATAAAAAAGAAGCTAAGCTTCTTTTTTATATTACTATCGTAATTACATTATTGCTTCCTTTATTAACTACTTTAGAAAGAGTATTTTGTAGTTTATATCTAATATTATCAGGCATTAAGTTAATCTTTGATTGAATACCTTCTTGAACAATTGAATCTAGGCTACGTCCAAATATTTCACTTTTCCATATGTCATTATCATTTTTTGTAAGATAGTCAATTAATTCTTTTGATTGAACTTCGCTACCAATAATAGGCTCAAATGTTGATTCAACATCTACTCTTATCATGTGAATAGATGGTGCAACTGCTTTTAGTTTTACTCCAAAACGTGTTCCTTGTTTAATAATTTCAGGTTTATCTAATTTCATATCATTGATAGTAGGGGTAGCTATACCATAACCAGTTTGTTTTACCATTTTTAAAGCATATTTGTATTGATCATATTCTTTTTTTGCCACATTAAATTCTTGAAATAGAGATAGAAGATCTGCCTTGGATTTTACATCTATATCAATTAATTCTTTTAATGTTTCATTAAATAATGTATTAGGGGCAGTTAAGTTTACTGTAATTATACCTGTAGAGGTATCTACATCTGAAAGGTATGCTTTTTCAATATATTCATTTTCTAATAATTTATTACAAATCTTATCTACATCTTTTATTTTATCTATTTCTATGACACTTTCTCTTATTGAATCAATATAACTTTTTTTAATCTTATTATCAGGATTTAATATAGAAATCCATTCTGGCATATTTATTCTTACTTCTAGTACTGGAAATTCATATAGTGCTTCTCTTAGAATATTATACATATCTTTTTCATTCATAGCTTCAATATTTATTGGAAGTACAGGTACATTGTATTCATCAATTAACTCTTTTGATAGTCTCTCTGTATCAGGTAGGGTAGGATGAGTTGTATTTAATATTACTATATATGGTTTTCCTATGCTTTGTAGTTCGTTTACTACTCGTTTTTCTACTTCAACATAATCGCTTCTTTGAAAATCTCCAATGGAACCATCTTGAGTTACTACAATACCTATTGTTGAGTGTTCTTTAATGACTTTTTCAGTTCCTATTTCCGCAGCTTCTGTGAATGGTATTTCATCATTGTACCATGGTGTTTTAACCATTCTTGGGCCATTTTCATCGGTAGCACCAATTGCATTATTAATCATGTATCCTACACAATCAATTAATTTTATATTACAAGTGACATCATCTATTTTTATTTTTGCTGTATTATTAGGGACAAATTTAGGTTCTGTAGTCATAATAGTTTTACCTGCAGCTGTTTGAGGTATTTCATCTAATGCTCTTTTTCTTTCATATTCGTCTTCTATATTTGGAACTACTAGTGTTTCAATCATTCTTTTAATAAAAGTGGATTTACCAGTTCTAACAGCACCAACTACTCCTAGATAAATGTCTCCGCCACTACGTTTGGCGATATTTTTAATAATTTCATATTTTTCCATAACATTCTCCTCATTTATTAAATATTTATGTTTATGCATAAAAAAAAGAACTAAAAAGTTCTTTATTTTTGAGTTGGTTTTTCTCTGTCTTCTTTAGTACTTATATCTAACATATTCTCTAGTTCATTGTTTTTTCTTTTTATTTTTTTATTTATTAGTACTATTTTTATATGATCTTTGGAATAAGACATTTTTATTTCTGCGAGATCATCTTCAGTTACGTTTATATATATTATTCCATCTACTTTTATTAATTTCTGTGCTTGTATTAATTTATATTTTTTAAATATATCTAATGGAATAAAATTATTATTATCAATATTACATATATGTACAGCTAATACACTTTTGATTCTAGGCTTATCTTTATTTATTAGAACTGCTTTTTCTATCCAACTATACATTTCTATTGTTTTTTCTTTTAAATTCTCTATTTGGTCTTTTGTGATAGAGTAGCAATTCTTATCTAAAGCTATTGTTGGGGTACCTTCAATTTCTACATTGTATTTACGAGCTATATCTAGTCCCTCTCTATCAAGATAATATTTATTATCTTGCATATCATAATAATATGACATTATGTGATGAACATGAACATATGTTGAATCTATTGGTTTACCTTGTTCTTTTGTTAGTTCTGGATCATCGTAATTGGAAACTTTGTTATTATAATAGTCTTTATATATAGGAGTTTCAGTGTTTCCTGATTTTTTAATTATATTATCAATATTACTTTGATATACCTTAACACAAGTGATTCCATCTACAGTAATTGTTTCCTCTTTATTAGTAATACCATATTTATTTGTGATGTTTTTAGTTATATATTTATTATTATTTTGATCTACATATACTATAAACTGATTTTGAGTTTGTGTTTTAGGAGGTTCTATTGTTTGTATTTCCTTTTTGTTAATTAATGTGATACATGGTATATATCCTGGAAGAATATTTAAATCCAATTTAATAGCATTTTGTGATAGATTATCAAATGGTATTTCATTATCTGGGATATTTATTAATGTATTATTAATATTTGATAATACGGTATACATGTCTACTTGCTTAATAAGATCAAAATATTCTATATAATACATATTATTTTCTGTTTTACAGAATTTATATACTTCTACATCATGTATTGTATTATCTGGGAATTGAATATAAACTATTTTCTTCATATATACCTCCTATCTTTTTAATTATATAATAAAAAAGACTAAATAACTAGTCTTTTAGAATAATTTATCAACGTTATTTGGTACTTGGTCATTAATAATCGCATTAATAATTTTATCTTCTTTTTCTTTTGATACTTCTTTACCAGTTAAATTACTTAAGTCTTGAATTACTTCTCTAAGTGTTTTTTCATCTTTCATATTATTTTTTTGTATTTTATTGGCTAAATTCATGATTGTTTCTTTATTTATACTAGTTTTCTTTTCTATTTTATTAAATAGGCTATCTTTAAACATAAAAAACCTCCTATATAATTATATGTAGGAGATTTATTTATTTTCTTAATTTATTTAGTTTATTAACTTGTTTCATAAAATCATCATATGAAATTAATCCTTTGTTAAATCTTTCTTGTAACATTTCTAATGATTCTTGTAGCATTTCATTACTATTATTAACGTCTTTATAGGCATTAGTTTGTATTTCTTTTGAAGTGTGATGTCCTAGAAGTGAATTGTTTTTAATGGCTGTCATCTTATTTTTAAAATTATTGGCATTAGGATTATAATTATTATTTCCTATTATCATTATTCATCACCATTCCTGTTTTTAAATTGTAGTACTATAGGAGTACCTTCAAAATCAAAGTTTTCTCTTATTTTATTTTCTAAATATCTTTCATATGAGAAGTGTACTAAACCTTTATTATTTACTCTAAATGTAAATTTAGGTGGATTAATACCTGTTTGACTAGTGAAATATATTTTTAATCTTTTACCTTTATATGATGGAGGTAAATTTAGGTTATATGCTTCTAGTATCATATCATTTAATAGAGATGTCTTTACTTCTCTTTTTATATTTTCTTTTACTTTTAATACTTCGGGCATTAAAGTATGTATTCTTTTTTTAGTTTTTGCAGATAAGAATACAATTGGAGCATATGTAGCAAATTGGAATTCTGCCCTCATTAGTTTTTCAAATTCATTTATAGTAGTGTTTTCTACTGTATCCCATTTATTAACTACAAATATTAATCCTTTTCCTCTTTCAATGGCATATCCTGCGATATGTTTATCATGTTCTGTAATACCTTCTTCAGCATTTATTACTACTAGACATAAATCGCTTCTATCGATTGACTTTAACGATCTAAATAAACTATATTTTTCTACTGATTCAAATACTTTTCCTTTTTTTCTCATCCCAGCAGTGTCTATTACTACAAATTCTTCATTATGATAGGTTAATATTGAGTCTATTGAATCACGGGTAGTTCCGGCGATATCTGATACTACAACTCGTTCTTCATTTAATAGGGCATTCATTAAAGAGCTTTTTCCTACATTTGGTCTTCCTATTATAGAAAATTTTACTCTATTATCAATTACTTCTTCTTTTTCATGGAAGTTCATTGTAATAGTATCCATTAATTCTATAAAACCAGTATTATGAATACTACTTATAGGAATATATGTATCAAATCCTAATTCATAGAAATCATATATATTATCTTTAGCTTCTTTAACATCTATTTTATTAATAGCTACTATTACTTTTTTATCTGTTTTTCTTAGGATATCTCTTACGATTAAATCATTTGAGTTTATTCCATCTTTGCCATCTACTATAAATACTACGACATCAGCTTCATTAATGGCTATTTCTGCTTGCATTTTGATTTCGTCATTAAAATCCATTTTAGTAGCATCTATTCCACCAGTATCAATTAGATAGAATCTCTTTTTATTATATGTTGCTTCATGATAGATTCTGTCTCTAGTAACTCCAGGTAAATCTTCGATGATTGATACTTGTTTACCAACTATTTTATTAAATAAAGTAGATTTACCAACATTAGGACGTCCTACTAATGCAACAGTAGGTAGATTCATAATATCCCCTCCAATTCGCATTTATTATAACATAAATATTATTTTATTTTCAATTAAATGTGATATAATTAATTAGGATGGTGACAATTGATGGAGAAAAAAACTAAATGGTATGATAATGCAAATATGATTACTACTTTGATTATTGTGACTATATTATTGATAATTATATTTACACAGTCATTTGCATTAGGAAGAAATGGCTCGGTAGAGTTATTTACAAGCATTATTAATCATAACAGTGTTTATTTATTTATACTTATTTATTTTTCATTACTTAAGTTTTATATTGGGAAGAGATATTTTAATTATTTAAGTGTATTGATAATATTTATTTATTTTATTACGACAACAACATCTTTTCTTACAGTAATTCAAGCTTTTTCTCTTATTACATCATTAGATTTTTTAATAAATATGCTATTACTAATATACTTAGTTCATACGTTGATGAGGGATACCAGAATATGGAGAGAGTTTTATCTTAGTAAATCTCCATTTAATGAGTTGCCTAATGAATTTATGTTTTATAGTATAGTGGTAGTTTCAATTATATTATTAGCAGTTAATTTAATTAGTACTATTGCGATTAGTGGTGTGTTTATTTCAGTTTTGGACACTATATATATTATATTGGTAGCAAGATATGTATATTTATATAGAGTATTTTTAGATAAAAAGAAAATAGATGTAGGTGATACAATGAATTTAGATGATATAAAGAAAAAAATTAATGAAGTAGATAAGAAGGTATCTAATAGATTAGATGAATTTGGAAAAGATATCGATAATTATGTAAAAGAAAAGGAAATTGATAAAAAGATAGATAAAGCTAAAGATACAGTAGTAAAGACTGCAAAAGATGTAGGAAAACAAATAGGAGAAGGAGTAAAGGAAGCAGCTACTGATATTAAAGAAAGTTTTGCAGCTACAGATAAGAAAAAGAATACTACTAAGAAGGGAGATAAGTAGTTATGGATTTATTTGATGAGGTAAATAAAAGTAAGAAGGATTTCCCTAAAGCTAATAGTGTAAAGACTAAAGTAGGTAGTTATAAATTGAATATTTATCAAATGTTTGCGATAGGAGTATTTGTTGTATGTTTTTTCTTAGGAATAGTATTTGGTAACTTATTTTCTACTTGTGCAACTACTTCATATTTCTCAAATGATACTTGTGTAGTAACAGAATTTAATTTTTCGATTATGTTTGTAATTTGGTTCGTTAGTTTACTAGTTTGTGTTTTTATATTTGCAATTGGACATATTATAGCTATTTTAAGTCAAATTAACGAAAAACTTGAAAAAAATAGCATATAATTGTTGCTTTTGGTTTTAAAATATGGTAATTTTAAATTGTAAGCATGATACATATGCTTAATTTACATAGGGAGG
>Ga0310691_10003243_pt1 | contig 19891 bp, 11 predicted proteins | sample 176DNAGHGlowgp2_FD_203887 | JGI IMG/M metagenome (GOLD analysis project Ga0310691, IMG submission 203887) | Sheep rumen microbial communities from Palmerston North, Manawatu-Wanganui, New Zealand - 1766 DNA GHGlow gp2 (v2) (version 2) | ecosystem: Host-associated > Mammals > Digestive system >...
CACAATGCTGCTCTGCGTGCTATCTACCATCTATCGGCAGTACAACTATATGCTGCAGGCAGACATGGGCTATCAGTATGACCGCGTTGCCTACGTCAACGTAGAAGCACTCCACGGCGACTCCATCTATTCACTGGCCCGCGAGATGGAGAACCTGCCTTGCGTCGAGAAGACGGCTGCCGCCTATTCGCTCTTTTGCGAGCAGCAGAGTGGCGACAACGTTCTGGTGCCGGGCAATCCACGGGAAATGTTCAACTGCGCCAATCTGTTCTTTGCCGAAGGCGGACTGGTGGAGACGATGGGACTCCAGATAGTGCGCGGCCGCGACTTCAACCGCCTGAACCGTAAAGGCTGGCAACCGGAGATGTTGGTAGACGAGAAGTTCGCTCAGCAGATGAAAGAAGTGGCGGGCATTGACGATGTCGTAGGTCGGCAGTTCGTCAATTCCTCTTTAGGCAACGAGTACCCGTTGACCGTGGTCGGCATCGTGAAGAACTTCAAGTTGGGCTCACTCGTTTCCAGCGAAACACGCCCCATGATGGTTGCCAACGGCAATGTCTTTACGCATTACATCATGGTGAAGCTTCAGAGCATCACGCCTGAGAACCTCCAGGCCGTGCAGCAAGTATGCGACCGGCTCTATCCTGACGCCGAGCTTCAGGTGAAGTTGTACGGCAACGAGCTGGCCGACAGCTATCAGGAGACGAAGCGCACCCGCGACCTCATCATGATTGGTTGCCTGGCCTCGCTGCTGATAACGCTCATCGGACTGATAGGCTATGTGCGCGACGAGGTGCAGCGCCGCTCGCGCGAGCTGGCCATCCGCAAGGTGATGGGGGCGAGCGTCGCCGAGCTGCAGGGGCTCTTCCTGCGGAGCATCGCGCTGATAGCCCTTCCGTCCATCATCGTTGGCGTCGCCTTGGGCTGGTACTTCAGCCGCATGCTGATGGAGCAGTTTGCCGACAAGATTCAATTCGCGTGGTATGTCTTTGCCATCTGTGCGCTGTTCGTGCTGCTCATCATTGCCGCCGTCGTGCTGCTCCAGACCTATCGCGTGGCCACCAGTAATCCCGTGAATTATCTCAAGACAGAATAAAAGCCCCACCTCCTTACCCCTCCCTTGTAGGGAGAAGGGTGGTTACCTTGCAAGACAATAACATCAATATAAACGATTTAGAAAAATGACCCTGTAAGCCTACCAGCAGAACTATTCACTCCCCTCCCTACAAGGGAGGGGCTGGGGGTGGGTCCGATAATTATGATTAAACTTGAAAACATTCAGAAGGTGTTCCGCACGGAAGAGGTGGAAACCGTTGCACTGGGCGGTGTGTCGCTCGAAGTGAAGAAAGGTGAGTTCGTGGCCATCATGGGGCCGTCGGGCTGTGGCAAGTCCACGCTGCTCAACATCCTGGGCCTGCTCGACAACCCCACCAGCGGTCAGTACTGGCTCGACGGACAGGAGGTGGGCACGCTGAAGGAGAGCCAGCGCACGGCAGTGCGCAAGGGGCAGATTGGCTTCGTGTTCCAAAGCTTTAACCTCATCGACGAGCTCAATGTCGAGGAGAACGTAGAACTGCCGTTGACCTATCTGGGCGTACCCAAGAAGGAACGCCGGGGGAGGGTAGAGGAGGTGCTGCGCCGCATGGTCATCTCGCATCGTGCCCACCACTTCCCCCAGCAGCTCAGCGGCGGACAGCAGCAGCGCGTGGCCATCGCCCGTGCGGTGGTGATGAATCCCAAACTGATTTTGGCCGACGAGCCGACGGGTAACCTCGACTCGAAGAACGGCTTGGAGGTGATGCAACTGCTGACCCAGCTGAACCAGGAGGGTACCACCGTGCTGATGGTGACCCACTCAGAGCGCGACGCCGGCTATGCCCAGCGCATCGTAAACCTCTTTGACGGTCAGGTGGTCCCTGAGGTAAAACTGTAGAACACTCCCACCTCCCACCTCTCACCTCTTAAAAAGCCGAGGCGGCAGACAATAATTAGGTCATGGCTGCGTTATAGATAATGTTATGCGAACAAGCTTGCACCTTTTCCTGATGTGTTTGTGCGCCCTGCTGCTGTGTGGTTGTGGGGTTGATACGGCGATGAAGAAAGGTGACAAGTATTTCGCCCTTGGCGAGTATTACGATGCCGCCACCTGCTACAAGAAGGCTTATTCGCAGACGTCGGTAAAGGAGCGCCCCCTGCGTGGACAGCGTGCCCTGAAGATGGCCGACTGCTATCGCCGCATCAACCAGACGCAGCGCGCCATCGCGGCCTATAACAATGCCGTGCGCTACAAGCAGGCCGACACCACGGCGCTGTTCCATCTGGCACAGCTGCAGCTGAAGAATGGCTCGTATAAGGATGCGGAGAAAACCTTCCTGCAACTGCAGGATTCTCTCACCTCTCGTACCTCGCCTCTCGCCTCCCTGACCATCACAGGGTTGCAGTCGGCACGCATGGCGCCGCAGTGGAAGGCCGAGGCCGAGTACTCAGGCTACACGGTGAAGAAGCAGGACTTGTTCAACTCGCGCCGTGCCGAATACTCGCCAGCCCTGGCAGGCGACGACAGCGACCAGCTGTACTTCTCGTCCACCCGCAACCAGGCCAGGGGTGAGGAGCTGAGTGGCATCACCGGCATGAAGAATGCTGATATCTTCTTCTCGCAGAAAGATGACAAGGGGAAGTGGAGCAAGCCCGAGCCCATAGATAGCGACCTGAACACTGACGAGGACGAGGGAGCCTGCACCTTCTCAGCTGATTTCAAGACGATGTACCTCACCGTGTGTCAGACTGACCCCTCCTATCCGCGCTATGCCAAGGTGGCCACGGCGCAGCGCAGCGATGCCTCGTGGGGCAAGGCCACCGTGCTGGAGATAGCGCGTGACACGCTCTCCACCTTTGCCCATCCGGCACCCTCGCCTGACGGCCGGTGGCTCTATTTCGTCAGCGACATGCCCGGGGGCCTGGGGGGCTATGACCTGTGGAGGGCTGAGCTGGAGGGTAACAGCATCGTCAGCATCGAGAACGTGGGGGCACCCATCAATACACCTGGCAACGAGCTGTTCCCCACCTTCAGACCCAATGGCGACCTTTATTTCTCATCCAACGGCCACCCCGGCTTTGGCGGACTGGACATCTACTACGTAAAGGCCTCCCCAAGCCCCTCCGAAGGAGGGGATGTTGAGCATCCCGGCTGGCCCTTGAACTCGGCTGGCGATGATTTCGGCATGACCTTCGAGGGCCTGCACAACAGGGGCTACTTCAGCTCCAATCGCGGCGATGCACGTGGATGGGACCACATCTATTCCTTCGAGAAGCACGAGGTGGTGCAGATAGTGAAAGGCTGGGTCTATGAGCAGGATGGCTATGAGCTGCCCCAAGGACTGGTCTACATGGTGGGCAACGACGGCACGAACAAGAAAATATCAGTGCGTGGCGACGGCTCCTTCGAGGAGGAGATAAAGCCTGGCGTGAGCTATGTGTTCCTTGGCACCTGCCGTGGCTTCCTCAACCACAAGGAGGAACTGCAGGTGGAGCCGGTCTTGGAGAGCGAGGAGTATGTGCTGCAGTTCCCGCTGGCCAGCATCACCGCCCCGGTGCTCATTGACAACATCTTCTACGACTTCGATAAGGCCACCCTGCGCCCAGAGTCGCAGGAGGCCCTCGACAAGCTGGTCGCCCTGCTGAACGAGAATCCGAATGTGACCATCGAGCTGAGCTCGCACACTGACAACCGTGGTTCCGACGCCTACAACGAGCGCCTCTCGCAGCGCCGTGCCGAGAGCGTGGTGAACTATCTCATAGAGCATGGCATTGCTGCCGACCGTCTGTCGCCCGTGGGCTACGGCGAGAACAAGCCGAAGGTCATCAAGCGAAAGCTCACTGAGACCTACGACTGGCTCAAGGCTGACGACGTGCTGACGCCAGAGTTTATCAATGCCCTCGATGACGAAGAGAAACAGGAGATTTGCCACCAGCTGAACCGCCGCACTGAGTTCATCGTGCTGCGTACCACCTACGGTATGTTTGATGCCGAGGGAAAGCGGGTGCAGCCAGCGGAACAGCAGCCTGCTGAAAAGACGGCTGTAGAACAGGGCGATGACGAGCTGTGGTAGTCCCGTACTCCTCCGAAGAACATCAACTTGCTATTTATCAATGAAAGAGATGAAACTGCCAGAGGCATTTACAGCGTCAACCCGTCTGCTGATGGGTGAGGAACGCTTTGCCCGCTTCCTGTCCTCTTTCGATGAAGAGACACCCGTGAGCATCCGCCTGAATCCGAAAAAGGGTGGAGCGCTGAAGGTGGAGAGTGGTGAGGGAATAGACGCTGTTCCTTGGTGTCCGTTGGGCTTCTATCTGCCTACGCGCCCTAACTTCACCTTCGACCCTCTGTTGCACGCAGGCTGCTTCTACGTACAGGAGGCTGCCTCGATGTTCATCCACCATATCCTGAGTGTAGAGTGTAGAGTGGATAGTGTAGAGTTCACTACCCCACTGGAAACGAGCGCGGTAGCAAACTCTACACTCTACACTCTACACTCTACACTAAAAGTTCTCGACCTCTGTGCCGCTCCTGGTGGCAAGTCCACCTGCTTGCTGGGAGCCTTGCCGTCTGGCAGTCTGCTATACAGCAACGAACCCGTGCGACAGCGGGCCAGCATCCTCAGCGAGAACATTCAGAAGTGGGGCCATGAGGGGTGCATCGTCACCAACAACTATCCGGCCGACTATGTCCAGTCGGGACTGCTCTTTGACATCATCCTCTGCGATGTGCCCTGCTCGGGCGAGGGGATGTTCCGCAAGGACCCGCTGACCGTTGGTGAGTGGAGCCCGCAACAGGTGGACAGGTGCTGGCGCCTGCAGCGCGACATCGTCAGTGATGCCTGGCAGTGCCTGCGTCCCGGCGGACTGCTCATATATAGTACGTGTACATTTAATACAAAGGAGAACGAGGAGAACGTGCACTGGATGATTGATACATTCGGTGCCGAACTGCTGTCGGTACCCATCGACCCTTCATGGGGCATCACCGGTTCGCTGCTGAATGGCTTTGCAGGTCCTGTCTACCGTTTCATTCCTGGCATCACCCGTTCTGAGGGACTCTTTGTCAGTGTGCTGCGCAAGAATGATGGTTCCGTTGCCAAGGTGCGTAAGCCGCGGCCACTGAACATCGTCTACGACAGCCGGGAGCCCCGCCAGAAGGCTGTGGACAGCGTAGAGCTGGACTATCCCACAGCCATCAGCTATCTGCGTGGCGAGGCCATTCATCTCTCTGCCGGCGTGCCACGAGGCATCATAGAGGTTACATTCATGGGCCACCCCTTAGGACAGGTGAAGAACATTGGCAACCGTGCCAATAACCTCTATCCCAAGGAGTGGCGCATCAAGTCGACACATACGCCTAAGGACTACGTGCCCGTGCTTGCGTAGTCGTTTACTTGCACAGGTATTGGTCAATGAGACGGATGATGAGCTCATTGAGCAGCTCCACCTTGTAGTCGCCCACCGAGGCCTCGATGTGCGGGTTGCCCACACCGCTGTCGTTGGTCAGGAATACGTAGGTGCCCCCTGTCAGTATGGCATAGAAACGGAGCATGAACTCAGTGTTCTTGTCTACACCACTTGCCGCCACGGGGATGAGACGGATGCCCATGCGTGCACACGTTCCGACCGACTGCTGCAGCGACCTGATGACGTCAGTCTTGTGGTGTGCCGGTGCATCGAGGACTAGGAATACCAGGCGTGTGCCTGCCTCGTCGTCCCAGGTTAGGTCCTGCAGCATGCGCTCTAAGGCCGTGTGCACCGCCTCGGGGTAGTCGCCGCCGCCATTGGCTGTCTGCTTGTCCACAAAGTCGGCTGTGCTGCGGACATCGGCCGTAAAGTTGGAGTGCACCGTCAGGTATTCGTCCCCTTCGTCACGATAGAACAATGCCGCCGTGCGCAGCGTCTGCTCAGGCCGCAGCGCTGACACCTTGCTGATGATGTCGATAAGGTCGCTCTTCAGGAAATTGATTTCGTCGGTCATCGAGCCCGTGGCATCCACCACGAAGGCGATGTCAGCCTTCGGCATGACCGTAGGGATGCCAGCGTTGAGCCGGTAGGTGTTGACCTGGGGCTCTGCCTGTTCGTCCCACCCGCTGACCACGGGCTGGTCGTCCATCACCTTGCCGTTGATGCTGACGCGCAGCGATGCAGCATTGGCATCGGTACTCTTCTGCCACACACTCACCCAGCAGTCGGCATGCCCCGTGTTGTCCGTCTTGGCCTGCCATAGCACCGTCTGTCTGCCATTGGCCACGCGCACCAGCTGAACGGGTACATTAGCCAGTGGCTTGCCGCTGTCGTCGGTCACCTCAATGGGAACACGCAGGTTGGTGTAGCACTCCCAGTAGCTGCTATAACCAAGAAAGGCAGTGTCGGCCATCAGCTTCGACCAAAACGGCCAGTGGCTGAGGTCATTCCACTCACCAGCCGTCACCACGCCCGCATGCGACTGTGCATTGGGCTGGCCGCTGGGAACGCTGCCGCCCCCACCAGGAACGCTGCCGCCATCGCCCTTTTCAATCGACATGAGGTAGAACCCATCAGTTTCGTATGCACCCATGGTTTCGCCATCGTCACCGGTTGAACATGACACCATAGTCAGGCCTACCGTCAGCAGCCCTAATGCTGCCATGAAGAAAAATGATTTTCTACGTTTCATCGTCTTTTCTTTTTTTTTGTATTGTTGATTTAAGTTTACATTCTCACCTCTCACTTCTCACCTCTTACCTCTCACCTCTCACCTCTTACCTCTCACCTCTCACCTCTCATCTCTCATCTCTCATCTCTCATCTCTTACCTCTCACCTCTAATCACGAAACCCTAAAGACGTCAAAACCTTGCTTGGATATTTGATATTTAACCAACCTTAACATATTTCGGCCGCTGAGCGATGCAAGATTTTGGCGGTTGTGCAGTTATAATGGTATAAAAACAATCATAGATGATGAGAAAGATTGGCTTCGTTCTAACAGCCCTCCTGATGACGGCGTGCAGTATTGGCGACGATGAGTCGATAGGAGCGGATATGGTGTATTCTCCGGATATGAATCAGGCTGCCATAGCCTTTGAAGGCGTTTGGGCGGTTGACGACACGCCGGTCAGCGAGACTGCCGTCGTCAGTTTTGTGCCTAATGGCGATGGCATGCGGATGACATTCACCTCGTTCCCCTGCGAAGGGGTGGTCAGCAGTCTGCTGTCCGACCTGCGGCATCTCAAGCGTAGTGGGGCTACTCAGCCCCAGATGATGTTGCTGAGCAGTGTGGGCTATTCGACATCGGCCGACTACTATTCAGGCTCCACCTCGGCCAGCAACACCTACGGCCAGCTGGTCTTCCAGATGGAGGATGCTGACGGCAGCACGGTGGACGTGACACTCGACTTGTTGCCCACGGCCTCGACCGCCGTCGTCAGCCAGACATACGCCAGCTGCATCCTGATGGTGAAGCGCATCACTACGACCGATAATAGCGGGAAATCCACAATATGGGTGTTGAACCCGGAACGGAAGATGACCTTCACCAGTACCAAGCGACTATAGGCCATCATGTCAAACGAAACGGAGCAGCAGCTGGTTGAGGCCATCCGTAGTGGCGACAAGCAGGCGAAGCACCGCCTCTACACCCGCTATTGTGGCCATGCCATGGCCGTTGCGCTGAGATACATGGCGCGACGTGACGAGGCACAGGATGTGCTGCAGGACAGCTTCGTAAGGATTCTGACCACCATCGACGGCTTCGACTATCGTGGCGAAGGGTCGCTCAAGGCTTGGGTCTGCCGCATCGTCGCTAACCAGGCCATCGACCATCTGCAACGACGGCAGCGCATCACCTTCATCAGCGATGTGCCCGAGGACACCGAGGAAGATGACCCCGACGTGCGGAGCGTTCCCCCCGAGGTGCTGACGCGCATGATAGGACAGCTGCCCACGGGCTATCGCTTGGTGCTCAACATGCATGTCTTTGAACGACTGCCACACAAAGAGATAGCGCGGCGACTGAACATCAAGGAAGACACATCGTCGTCGCAGTTCAACAGGGCGAAGAAGAAATTGGCGCAAATGCTAAGAAACTATCTAAAAGAACAAGAGGAGCTATGAAACAGGAAGACTGGACCGAGCAATTACGTAATCGACTGGCTGACCATGAGGAGCCTGTCGCCAGCGACCTGTGGAATGTCATTGAGGCACAGGTAGACATGCCTCGGCATCGTCATCACGTCTGGCACCGCTGGGCTGCAGCGGCTGCCGTCGTTCTCTTGCTGTCGGGTGGTGCCCTGCTGCTGTGGAAAGCCCCTGGCAACAGCCCAGTGCCCAACAGCTCCATTGCTGTTGCCAAGGTTGAACAGCTCCCCCTCTCCTCAGGGATGGAACAAACAGTGCCAGCATCAATCCCCGCTCCCCCCTCAGCCCCGTTAGTCCCAGAGCCCCCCACAGCCTCAGCTTTCCCAGAAGTCCCAGAAGCCCCATCAGCCTCAGCTTTCCCAAAGCTCCCAGAAGTCTCAGAAGTCCCATCAGCCCCAGAACTCCCATTAGTCTCAGAAGCCCCAGAACTCCCAGAAGCCCCATTAGTCTCAGATCTCCCAGAGCCCCCATCATCCCCAGAGCCTTCCCCACGCCACTCATCCTGGGGAGAGTCCAGGGGAAGTGCCCCTCGGACGAAGACTTCCCCCGAATCCCCTCGTCTGACGGCAGCGCTCTATGCTGAGAATGGTCTTGTCGGACAGCGCAGCACCACCCCCGTGCAGATGAGCATGGCGATGGCACAGAGTTTCAGCACTCAGCCAGGCAACTATGGCGTCAGAGGCACGACCCCCATCTGGCTCACTGGTTACGAGGAGCAGACGCACCACCAGCTGCCAGTCTCCCTGGGCCTGACCTTCAGCCTCCCCGTAGGCCACAGACTTGCCGTTGGCACGGGCATCGTTTACTCGCGTCTGCAGTCCGACTTCACCACCGTGATGAAGGGCTGGCAAGTCACCCGCCAGCAGACGCTCCATTATGTAGGCGTGCCGCTCAACCTTCATTACACGCTGTTGCCTCTGGGCCGCTTCAACCTCTACGCTTCAGCAGGCGTTCAGGCCGACTTCAACGTGTTGTCCCGCCTGAAGACGAACAACACCGAGGTCGATGGGCCGAAAGACCGCTGTCAATGGTCCTTGCACGGCAACGTCGGCCTGTCCTATAGCCTTGCGCCGCGTCTCGCCCTCTACGCAGAACCAGGCATACGCCACATGATAGACAACCACAGCAGCATCCAGAACTACTACAAGGACAAGCCAACCTGCCTGACCCTGCAACTGGGCCTGCGCCTCAACCTAAAAAAGTAGGCAAACCAATGAGGTCTGCCTACTCTCCAGTCAAGGTGTCACAACCGTCTACTATTGGACGATGACCTTGCATCCGTTTAAGATGTATATCCCCTTCCGCGTAGGCTTGGCGTCAAGACGGCGGCCGTCAACTGTGTACCACCGCGTTGGCTGCTGCTGTATCATGGTGGTCTCGCCAATGCCAGAGCTCTCGATGATTGTCAGTTCGCCATCGATGTGTGTGATGTTGTAGTTGCGTGCCTCGGCACCATAGATGCGCACAGGGTAGTGCCCCGGCGGGAAGTTGGTGTCAGCTGTGCAGGTGATGGTGGGTTGCGTGGTGAGCACGTGCTCGGTGTCATCCAATTTGAAGCCCTCATAGACGGCTTTGAACGTGGGCATCGGCTCACCCTGTTCAATGGTGTAGCTGCCTGCATAGACCGTCAGAGCTGCCTTCATAACGGTCAGCTTGCCATTGACCAGTCTCACATTCGGATTCTTAATCGTCCCCATACGAACTACGATGTCGTAGGTGTTCACCGGTGAGAAGGGATAGACATCGCAGAATATCTCAGGCTCGCCTTGCAGCTCACCACCACTGACAGACCATGTCAGCTCGGGATTCTGCTCGCCATACTCACGGCTAAGGCTATTGGCCGTGACCACAATCTCTTCAGCCAGAGTGATGGTCAGGGTGCCTGGCTGATAGCTGATGGCGTAGTTAGGCGCCTCGGCCCCGCTCACCGTCACCGCATAGCTGCCAGGGGCACTGTTGACATCGGCATCGCAGCTGAAATCGGGCTGACGGGTGAGCACAGCTTCTGTCTCGCCATTCACAAAGCCGCGGTATTCAGCCTTCCACTCTGGCATGGGGTCGCCCTGTGTTATCGTGTAGTTGCCTGCAAAAATGCTCAGTTGTGCACGCTCAATGGTGAACATCTGTGTGTTGGCTGAGGGCAGCATGTAGTTGGCATTGCTGAGGGCAGCAGCAATGGCGGTGTAACTGCCTGCATTGGTCTGTGCACCCGTCACTGTCACATTACACACGTCGTTGCCAACGAGGTTCTGCACCGTAGCCGTAGGCACATGACTCTTGCCATCGTAGATGAACCCAAGGTTGCTCCAGCTCAGCACAGCCTCACGTTGGCCTACGGTCACGGTAAAATTGGTGCTGGTGGCACCATAGTTCGCCGTAGCTGCCTGGTTGGCTGTAATTGTTGCAGTGCCAGCACCGACAATGGTAAAAGTCTGACCGCTGACCATGACAACTGAGGTGTTGCTGGAACTATAGGTGATGGCTCCGCCGCTGACATTGGTCTTGGGCGAGACGGTGAAGGCAGCATCGCCATAGGTCTTGTTCACAGGGTCGAAGACCAGGGCCGACGAGGCCGAGGTGATGGTGAACGTCTGCGTGTTGGCAGCGGGCAGCTTGTAGTTGGCATTGCTCAGGGCCGTAGCTGTGGCGGTATAGCTGCCGACATTGGTCTGTGCGCCAGCTACGGTGACATTGCATACATCGCTGCCCACCAGGTTAGTCACCTTGGCTGTCGGCACATGGCTGTTGCCATTGTAGGTGAACGACAGGTTGCTCCAGCTCAGCGCAGCCTCACGTTGGCCTACGGTCACGGTAAAATTGGTGCTCGTGGCACCATAGTTCGCCGTAGCAGCTTGGTTGGCTGTAATTGTTGCAGTGCCAGCACCGACAATGGTAAAAGTCTGACCGCTGACCATGACAACTGAGGTGTTGCTGGAGCTATAGGTGATGGCTCCGCCACTGACATCGGTCTTGGGCGAGACGGTGAAGGCAGCATCGCCATAGGTCTTGTTCACAGGGTCGAAGACCAGGGCCGACGAGGCGGAGACAATGGTGAGCTTGCCGGGGACATACGTGACGTAAGGATTCTTCACCGTGCCCGGCGCCACCTTGATGTCGTAGGTGCCCACAGCTGTCGTGGCAGTGGCATCGCAGGAAAGCTGCGGCGTGCCCTGTAGCTGGCCACCCGTGGCATCGTACTCGAACTTGGGGTTCGGCTCGCCATAGCGGCGTGTGTAGCTGCGGGCTGTCACTGTGGCCTCGCGCCAGACGGAGACGTTGAACGAGTTGGCATTGACCCTCATGGTCGTTGAAGAACCGTTGGCGTCCAGCTTGGTAAACACAATATTCTGGATGCTACCAGTATGAGCTTTCTCCTCCATCGAAGCATTGCCCTTCACATGGATGAAGCCAATGGCTCCCGTCTGGAGATTCAATATGGAATTGTTTAGGGAATAGTACATAATGCGCCAGGTGCCATTAGGTAACTGCTTGCCTATGATCTCCGTTTCTGCTCCGCCAGAGATGGTGTTGTAGAATTTGAAATTATCAATCGTTGTTTCCAAACCCTGTGGCAGCACAACGTCGAACTGGAAGGCGCAGCACCGGCTTAGGTTTAATGCTTCGAGCATGATGTTCAGGTCACACTCACCGCCAGCCTTCATCTGTGTGTTCTCCACATATAGTCTGTCGGCATGGCTGCTCAGCGCCACTAATGACAGCAGCGCAGTGAGCAGGCCCGTTTTAAATCGTTTTATCATAGTTGTTTCAGAGATTTATTTGATGACTACTTTTTGGTTGTTGATCATATAGATGCCTCTGTGCAGCCCCTTGGTGCTGGTGGCATTGCGGCGTACGAGACGACCGTTAAGGTCGTAGATGTCGAATGTGCCAGCTCCCTCTGTGAGTGTGCTGATGCCCGTGAGCATGGTCAGCGACACGTCGGGCAGCTGGTGGTCAACACAGTCTGCATCGGCAAAGTGGATGTTGCTCAGTGTCACATCACCGTCAACAGCGCTCGTCAGCAGTGTTGCCAGTGTGCCGTCGCTGCCATGCAGTGTATTGTTTTGCATCGAATAGACAAGCACGCGATAGCTGCCGTCATCCATGTGGCGCATGGCTACGCTGTGGCCGTTGCGCCGCAGCTCGCTAAGCAGCACCTGGCTGAGCTCAGCACCGCCAGGCAGTGTCACGTCAAATTGGAATCCTGTAAACGTCCTGTCGTTGCGGAGCGTCACGGCTAAGCGGCCCTGCTCATCAAGCGTCAGACCTAGCATGCTGCTGGTTGTGGCGGGGAGGGGGGCTGTGCGGCGGGTGGCAGCACGATCGTTGGCCATGATGTAGTCAATAACAGAAGCCACGTCGGATATTGTTATCTGGTCGTCACGATACAAATCACCATCAAAGATATCCTGTAAGCTGTTGTACCCTAAGATGTACTGTATCACGTCAACTGCATCGGTCGTGTTGATGTAACTGTCGCGATTCACGTCACCGGGGCGCCCGATGATAGTGATAGTGCCGGGGATATAGTTGAAAGCATAGTTCTTGGCCTCGGCGCCACTAAACGTCAGTTGATGGACGCTGCCCATGGGACTCTCTGCCGTGGCAGTCGTCGTGAACTGCGGTTCCTTGGTGAGCACGCTCTTGTTCTCACCGTTCTTGAAGTTTTCATACTTCGGCGTGATGCCGGCAGGCTCCCAGCCCTCACGGTTCAGCCAGCTGCCAGCCGACACTGTCAGCGGAGCCTTCGTGATGGTCAGTGTGCCAGGCACGAGCGTCACATAGTTGTTGTCCACGCTGCCCTGCTCAATGATGATGGGGTAGGTGCCCACGTCGGAATAGCGGTCAGCCGTGCAGCTAATCTTCGGCGTACCGCTGAAGCCTCCCTTGTCCGCCGTGAAACCAAAGTCCGGGTTCTCCTCGCCATACTCACGAGTGTAGTTCTTGGCGGTGAGGGTAGCGGCGGGGGTGAAAACGAAAGCAGTCTTCTCGCCTAACATATTCTGGCCTTCGGCATCGGTTGTCACCCAGAAATAAAAGGCGCCGGGCCACACTACGAAAAATGTATCTTCCTCCCCATCATCCACATCGTCAGTGTAATCGAACCATATTATTTTACCAGCCTTAATCGTCCCGTAGCCTGGCACCCCCAAGCGTCTTGCAGAATTAAAGCGCTCATTATCAACCCACACATACAGGCTACCATTAAAGTCGCCGTTGCCTATATTCTGCACACGAACCCGATAAGTATGCTTCGTTCCAACAATGCCATCACCGTTGATGATAATCTCCAAGAGTTGAAGTTCCGGCTGCAGATTGGCGGCTTCAAGCGTCACGTATGCACTGGCCTGCACTTCTCCCCAGGCATAGCTCACTGTAACAGGTATGAGCAGCTGCATGTCGCCACTGAACCCGTTGTTGGCGATGGTCAGCGTGCCATAGTCAGGCATGGCTCCAGCAGCATTGGCCGAGAGCGACTTGGGCTGATAGGTGAACGTGAGCTTGTCCGTGGCACTGCTGACGCTGACCCAGCTGCCATTGACGCTGGCCATGATGGCACTACCCACGTTGCTGCTGTTGGTAGCTCCCATCACTGTGATGGATTCGATGTCGTAGAAGTCGAAGAGCCCACGCGTGTTGATGCTGTAGTTTCGCCAGTCGGTAAGGTTCACAAGCTCTCCAAGATTTAGAGTAGCAGCCCCCGAGGTTATGTCTTGATTGGCCAGCTCCTTATCCACTGCGTTGACAGGGCGTATCACCTTTGCTGTGAAGTCACCACCTGTCACATTGTAGATGACGCCATTGTATCGTGCCTTGACACATAATGGCAGTGTCAGAGCATCCACATAATCATCAGATGCAGCCAGGTTTAGTAACAGCTTTGTTGATTCACTCATAACCATGGTCACATTACCAGTTTCTACATTCACCTTTGCTATGGTATCGGCATCGCAAAGCAAGGCATCCCCATTGCTGTTTGTTCGCAGATTACCAACGGAGCGGAAAGACAGCAAAGGCGTTACACTGACAGCATCAGCTCCTGTCACTGTAAGCTTGGGTCGGCCTGAGATGAAGGTAGAGAATACATCGTAAGTCCATTTGTAGATGTTGGATCCAGCCAAGCCCGGTATCGGCGCGTTGACGTGTATCTCATCTTTGCTTCCCCCAGAATAATTGGTGGCGGTTGCAAACCAATAAAGCGATACCTTCGAGCTTTCGTCAAGGGCAACGGTTATAGTTGTCGGCGACGTTTTTACAGTAATATTGCAGGTGGCCTTCACACCGCTACCGTCTTGTGCCTCACAGGTGATAACGGCACTGCCTGCGGCGACAGCCGTCACCAAACCGTTGCTGCTCACCGTAGCCACGGAAGTCTTGTTGCTGTTCCATGTCACGTTCTTGTTCGTGGCATTGCTTGGAGCTACCGTTGCAGACAGTTGGAAGGTCTGACCTGTGGTCAGCTCCTTGCTGGTGGCATTGAGGGTGATGCCAGTGACAGCCACAGTTGCAGCCTTCACCGTGATATTGCAAGTTGCCTTCACACCACTACCGTCTTGAGCCTCACAGGTGATAACGGCACTACCTGCTGCGACAGCCGTCACCAAACCGTTGCTGCTCACCGTAGCCACGGAAGTCTTGTTGCTGTTCCATGTCATGTTCTTGTTCGTGGCATTGCTTGGAGCCACCGTTGCAGACAGCTGGAAGGTCTGGCCCGCAGTCAGTTCCTTACTGGTAGCATTGAGGGTGATGCCAGTGACAGCCACAGTTGCAGCCTTCACCGTGATATTGCAAGTTGCCTTCACACCGCTGCCGTCCTCTGCCTCACAGGTGATAACGGCACTACCTGCTGCGACAGCCGTCACCAGACCCGTGCTGCTAACCGTAGCCACAGAGGACTTGCTACTGCTCCACTTCACACTCTTGTTTGTGGCGTTGCTCGGAGCCACCGTAGCCGACAATTGGAAGGTTTGGCCTGCGTTCAGCTCCTGGCTCGTAGCATTGAGCGTGATGCCAGTGACTGGAACTTTGTTTTCAATGGTATAAACCACGTCGTCGGGCTTGTACTGTCCCCCCTGTTCCGTGGCAAGCACAATACTCCTCAATGCAACGTTGCCGCCGGCAAAGCCAGTGCCTGCGGTCAGTGATATGCTGAGGATTGCGCCACTGGTGCCGGAGAATGCTGCCACCGGCATGGAATATACCATAACCATTCCGCTTGAGGGATTATCCATTACCTGATGCCCACCCGAAGCACGGTTAGTCAATGTGATAAGGGACTTCCCATCTTTCTGCGCCACAGTCAGCCCTGTGGGTAGATTCAGCAGAAACTGCACATTCGCAATCTGGTCGTCCGGGTTGTTCAGGTCGACGAGCAACTCCTTGGTCTCGCCCGCCTTGATGGTGAAGTTCTCTATGGAGAGAGTAGGCGGGGTTGCTGCTGAAGCATGTAGCGATGCTATCAGCACTGTCAATAACACTATTAGTACTTTCCTCATGGCTAAGTGTATAAATTGTTTATTAATAATTTAGAATCAAGTTCACAAGCGGTACCAGGTCGGTGACATTCACCTCGCCGTCGCCGTTTACGTCGGCAGCCGCATTGCTCTGTGTAATACCCAGAATCATATTCACTAACGGCACCAGGTCGGTCACGTTCACCTCGCCGTCGCCGTTCACATCACCTACTGCCACATTTACCACATCTTTTACTTGTAGGTTGTCAATAGCCTCGTTAATTTCAGCCATGGAAGTTTGCATAGTTTCTATAGTTGCAGTGGAATTATCCAGAATACTACGGGCATTTGCCAAAACGATCCCTAAGGCATGTACACTTTCTGCTGTATAAACGTTATCGTCTATCGCTTCAGCAGCCTCGATAGCTCTACGAAGTTCTCCTCTGACAACATTCGTTAAATCAACTGCCAAAACCGTTTTTCCAATATCAGGATTTCCAACATCCAAATGAATGTATGCATATCCTGTAACACCAGTTTTTTCCAACAAATAGAACTCTGGTGTTCGATTAATTGCACGCAGTGCATAATTATTGTAAGACTCGGGAATAATCGGATTGGCATCAGCTCCTAATCCAATGATAGAACCATCTTTTGCCAGCATCAGCAAATTCGTTCCCTCATTCCAAGCAGGAATAGAGTTGTCGATAACCCCCACATGGTCGCCTTCTGGGGCACTCAGCAGAACAGGCTGGCCAGGTGGAACTCTCTTTGTCTCGATCTCTGATAGTCTTACTTTTCCGTTGGATATCTGGTCAGCAACAAAGACACGAAGGTTCTTGCTCGCAGAAAAATCCACACCATAAGAGCCTCTCCATGAGCCGCCATAAAAGGTACGCCATCCAGTGTTATCTTCCATGGTAACTGTAATACCTGGTGAGTACTGAAAGCCGTAAAAGCCTAACTGGCCGGAAGAATAAATCAGAAATGAATTATTCTTCATTGCAGGCAATGCTAATTCTATGACACCATATGATGTCTGCTTAATTTGGTTGAATTTGTTCAATTGTTGTGATGGACCGCCTTCCATTGCAGGCAGATTGTAGGTGAAATCTACAGGTTTATTATTTGAATCCATCACATAAAGTGTATCACCTGCTTCTAATGCTATCGCAATCTTCAATACGGCTCCTCCTACTAACAAAGTGGTAGAAATGTAATAATAAGTTCCTGTTGCATAGCGTGAAGGATTACCCGCATCACGCCCATTGCCAGGAGTATAGTATTCAAATTGCGGGTCTGCCCAATTCGTTTGGTGCTTAGATGCAGGCTGCATAGGAAAAGAAACGTTATAGAGAAGCATAACATCTTCTGTAGAACCAATGGTGCTTTTTGCATCTATTGTTTCATTTGCAGAATATTTGAATGTCACTTGGGATAGAACTGGGGGCGCAATTCCCAGCATGTAGACAATGATTAGAATAAGTATTTTCTTCATATTCTGGACTATTGTGGTATAGTTCTTTTATTTACTAATCATTAACTTACATTGAGTATCAGGTTCGCCAGTGGCACCAGGTCGGTGACGTTCACCTCGCCGTCGCCGTTCACGTCGGCAGCAGCATTACGCTCGGTGATGCCCAGGATCATGTTCACCATGGGCACCAGATCGGTGACGTTCACCTCGCCGTCGCCGTTGACATCTCCCTGCATCATACCGCTGTTGTCGATGTTGTCCTGTGAGCCCGTCGGCTCTTTGGGGTCGGAGGGACTGTAGTTGAAACGGGCGGTCAGCGTGATGGCCTTCGATGGCATGGTGTAGCTCAGTGTCTGGCTGGTGCCCAGCTGCATGCCTGTGGCATCATACCATCCTGTGAACTGGTAGCCAGTGGCGGGGGTGGCTTTGATGCTCAGTTTTGCTCCCTCTTTCACCTTTGCCCCGCTGGTGCGGTTGAAAGTGCCAGCTCCGGCAGGGTCGGCCTGGAGGTAGAGGGCATACTCCGGCTCGATGTATTGCGGCTCGGCTGGGTTGGTGGGGTCGTAGGTAGGCTCTACATACTCAAAGACGGCCACGAGACTGACAAAGTCGGCGGGCATGGTGATTTTCCACGACGTGGCGGTCTGGCTCAGCTGTACACCGTTTTGCAGCCAGTGCTTGAACACATAGTTGGCCTTCGCAGTGGCTTTTACTGTCACCTGCGTGCCCTCGGTATACTCGCCGCTGCCGCTCGTCGTGGCGGCCTCGGCGGGTTGTGCCGCCACCGTCAGACGATATTTCGCCGACGGCTCAGGCGGGTTCGTCGGGTCGAGGGTGCCGTTCTGTGCGTTGGCCAGCAGCGTGGCCAACAACACAGTTGTAATGATTGATAGTATTCTCTGCATGACAGGGCGTTTTTTTACTGTCCTATTACCTTCGTAGCTTTCTGGCCTTTCTTCACAATATACACTCCTCGATGTGTGGCAGCGCCTTCGATGCGGCGGCCCTGCAGGTCGTAGGTGGTATTATTGCCGTCTGGCTTGGTGTCATCGACACCGATGATACCCGTCTCTGTATGACCCGTGACAAGGGTGAAGCGGCTCTCATTGACTCCTGCATCAGCGCTGAAGGTGTAGCCGCCAAGCGATAGGTCATGGATGATGCCCATCTCATTGTCGCGAAGATAGACGTGTTGGTCCATGCGTACGGCACTGATGGTAAGCTCTCCAGCTGTGGCAGCTACATAGCCTATTGTTACATCACCCTGCGGTCGCTCGTTGATGGCATACTGTGTGCCCTCGGCATCGACAGTGTATAGTTGTGCCACGGGCTGGTCGGTCAGGAATTTTGAGGCATCGCAGTCCATCTCGTAGGCCGTTGACTTGCTGCTGTTGAACACCACGCGTGTCTGGTCTTCCACCGCGTTGCCATTGCCGATGGCAAGGTTAATGATGCTTCGCTGACGGTCGGCGCTGGTACGGCGGCTCTTGGTGGCCACGCGGTCAGCCCACTGCTTGTAGGTGTGGCGGCCCGAAGTGGGGAAACGCATGGCTGAGGTGCCTTCGGGCTTCTGTACGAAGAATGCCTGGAAGGGCGACAGGTGGTACTGGTCGTCGCCGGCACGAAGGGCTTGGTATGTGGAGCCATTCCACACGGTGATGGGGGCACTGTAGCCTGTATCGTCGATGTCGAAATAGCTGCTGTGGGGGTTGCCGATGAAGTTCCATGAGGCATTGGTGGCGGTGGAAGAGGCGTACGACGTAAGGGCATCCTGGCGCTCGCCCCCATTAAAGTTCATGTCGCTTTTCTCCACCTTCAGCGTCAGCGTGCCCGTCTCATTTGTCTGGAAGATGTAGCCCTGGTGGGCGTTCAGGTAGGTGCTTGTCACATTTTTCCAGCCGCCTTTGCCGCTCTGGGCACGTGTCTGGCCATCGTAGTAGCGGAACACGAAGTTGCCGGGCGATGTGACATTGCTCAGCTTTACACGGAAGGGGAACGAAAGGAAATACCACTCGTTCTTGGTCACTGCCATATCGAAATAGAGGCTCTCCACAGTCAGGTTGTTGTCAGCGATAATGCTGGCGGTGGCGGAGCCGTTGTCGGCCATGTGCACCTCATCGAACTTAACTGTCGATTGCGTGGTCTGCACGATGAGACCTGAACCGCCGTCCAGTTGTACATTGGGGGTGCTGTTCATGGCACCCACGTTGTCATCGAACACATAGTCCTGCGTCAGGTAAAAATAGTCATATTGGTAATTGTTGTCTTGCACAAGCCTATAGAACTTGCTCCACTGCGTGTCCCAATAATAGTTGTTATATGCGTGCATGGGGATGTGTAGTGTAGCAGTGGTCCAGTTGCTGAAGGTGCTCTCAGCTATCGTGGTCGGCTCTATCGTGTAGGCATAGTAGTCCTTCAGTTTAGGACAGATCGCGAATGCACTGCCGCCGATACTTCGAATAGAACTGGGAATATGCACCTCGGTGAGGGCATCGCAGCTCAAGAACGCAGAGCCACCGATGGTCTGGCAGGCAGGCAGGGAGATGCTGGTGAGCGCATCGCAGTCGTAGAACGCTTGGTAACCGATGGTCTGGCAGGCAGGCAGGGAGATGCTGGTGAGGTCATTGCAGTAGCGGAACGCATTGTCACCGATGGTCTGGCAGGCAGGCAGGGAGATGCTGGTGAGTTCATCGCAGTCGGAGAACGCATTGTCACCGATGGTCTGGCAGGCAGGCAGGGAGATGCTGGTGAGGGCATAGCAGCTGGAGAACGCATTGTCACCGATGGTCTGGCAGGCAGGCA
>Ga0310691_10003244_pt1 | contig 19891 bp, 16 predicted proteins | sample 176DNAGHGlowgp2_FD_203887 | JGI IMG/M metagenome (GOLD analysis project Ga0310691, IMG submission 203887) | Sheep rumen microbial communities from Palmerston North, Manawatu-Wanganui, New Zealand - 1766 DNA GHGlow gp2 (v2) (version 2) | ecosystem: Host-associated > Mammals > Digestive system >...
CAGGGGTGCCCCTGATAGCCGATACGACCATTGTGCCTTTCAGCACCTTCCATGCCCGAAACTTCGGAATAGATATTGAAGTGGTCAGCAGTACCAAATATATTTCGGGCGGAGGAACGGGACTTGGCGGCCTGCTCATTGACTACGGACAATTTGACTGGTCACGACACCCCGGAAAAGTATTGCAGAACCTGACGAAAAGGGTGGGGAAGAAGCTGGCCTTCACCGCCCGTGTCAAGACCGAACTGGTGACCAATCTCGGAGCACTGATGACACCACAGCCTGCCTACATGGAAACACTGGGACTTGACACGCTGCAGCTGCGCTTCCAACGGCAGGCGGAAAGCACGCTGTGGCTGGCGCGGCAATGTCGTGAACTGCCCGAAATCAAACACGTCAACTATACGGGATTAGAGGATAATCCGTTCTATGAAATATCTTCCCGGCAGTTCGGTCCGTTGCCAGGAGCCGTCTTTACCATTGACCTCGACACCCGTGAGGCTGCCTTCGCATTCATTGACCACCTGCAGGTCGTCCACCGTGCCACTAATCTCTTCGACCGCAAGTCGCTGGCCATTCACCCTGCCTCCACCATCTTCGGACTCTTTACAGACGAGCAACGCCGGGAAATGGCAGTTTCAGAGAAAACCGTGCGCCTCAGCATAGGACTGGAGGCTCCGGAGGATCTTCTCGACGACATCAAGAATGCCATTTCACAGGTCTGACTAAATGTAGAACTCACTGGGGTGAACCCAGCCGGCACGAATGGCATACTTAATGGCTTCGTGGGCTGTGTTGACATCCAGTTTCCGAAAAATATTCTTGCGGTGGGTGGTAATGGTGTGGATGCTTGAAAAACGCTCCTCTGCAATTTCCTTTGTCGTCTTGCCTTGAGCAATGGCTTTGATGATTTCCATCTCAGTAGCTGTCAGCACACCGTTGTTCTTCTCCTCACTCTGCTTGGAAAGAAGCTGTTCCATGACTTTTTGGCTCACGTAGCGCTGACCGTGGGATGCTGACCGAAGGGCATCGCGAATGTCTTTGAGAGGGCTGTCTTTGAACACAATGCTGAAGGCATGCGACGAGTAGATGACCTGACGCAGAAACGACTCGGTGAGTTCGTCGCTGACAAGCACCCATGAGGCCATGGCAAAGCGTTCGCTGATGATGAGCAACTGCTCTTCGTCAATAAAGTCGAAGAGCGTATAGTCTAAAACCACCACGGAGTTTTCGTTTTCCTTTAGCAGTTGCATCAGCTCTGCTTTGTCCGTTGACCGGTGAATGACGTTCCGTTCGTCTTTCCTGATGATGGCTTCGAAGGCATACCGGGTCAGGTCTTGATTGTCAGCTAATATATAATGGTCCATATTTATCTGATTTGTGGGTACAAAGGTACGAAGCTTAGACGTTTTGCCCAAATTACCGTTGAAATATAGAAAATATTACTATTATTTTGCTTTTTTCTTTGCGAATGTTCTAAATGGGCGGCCAGAAAGACCCCTTTTTGGAAAGATATTCTACTGAAATTTCTTTCTCCGTTTGGTTTTTCGCTCACTTAATCGTACCTTTGCAGGCGAAATGATGATTCTGACTGTTTTACTCTATTTTCTGGCGCTGTTCGGCGTGAGTCGCTGGACCAGTCGGCAGGCAACGAACGAGACGTTTTTCCGTGCTGAGCGGAAGTCGCCATGGTATATGGTGGCCTTCGGCATGGTGGGGGCCTCTATTTCGGGCGTGACTTTTGTCAGCGTTCCCGGCATGGTGACGAAGATAGAAATGACTTACCTGCAGACGTGTTTAGGCTTCATAGTAGGCTATTTTGCCGTGGCTTTCCTGCTACTGCCATTGTATTACCGGCTGAACCTGACCTCCATATATAGCTATCTGGGACAGCGTTTAGGTACGAGAGCCTATCAGACAGGAGCCTGTTTTTTTCTTGTTTCGAAAATGTCGGGTGCAGCCGTGGCGTTCTATGTGGTGTGTATGCTTCTGCAGCGATTTGTCTTTGACGGGGCGGGGGTTCCCTTTGCCCTGACGGTGTCTGGGTTGGTGGCGCTGATATGGCTCTACACCCGGCGGGGAGGCATCAAGACATTGGTGTGGACTGACACGCTCCAGACGTTTTGCCTGCTCGGCGCCCTGCTACTTATTATATATAAGGTGGTGGGTGAATTGGGGCTGACGGCTGCCGAGGCCGTTGAAACGGTGAGTGAGCACCCCATGTCACGCATCTTCGTGTGGGATGACTGGACCTCAAGGCAATATTTCTGGAAACAGTTTTTGAGTGGTATTTTTATTGTGATAGTCATGACGGGGCTTGACCAGGACAAAATGCAGAAGAACCTGACATGCAAGACGCTGAGGGAAGCGCAAAAGGACATGTGCAGCTACGGAATGGCCTTCGTGCCGGTCAACCTCCTCTTTTTGGCCTTGGGCATCCTGCTGGTTTTGCTGGCTGACCGTCGGGGCATAGCGCTGCCTGCTGCGGGCGACGAACTGCTGACCATGTTTGCCGCAACAGGTGAATTAGGCACTACAGTCATTGTGCTCTTCACGTTGGGCGTGGTGGCGGCATCTTTTTCCAGTGCCGACTCTGCCATCACGTCGATGACCACCAGTTTCTGCGTTGATATTTGCAAGCGTACCGACGACGTACGGTTGCGGAAAAAGGTGCACTTGGGAATGAGCGTGGTCTTTGCCGTATTTATAGTCCTGTTCCGGGTGTTCAATTCGACGAGTGTGATTGATGCTGTCTATATACTGGTCAGCTATACCTACGGCCCGTTATTAGGGTTGTTTGCCTTTGGACTGTTGACCAGTCGGATGCCACGTGACCGTTTTGTGCCTTACATAGCCGTAGCGTCGCCCTTAGTGTGTCTGGTTATTGACAAAGCGGCTGCTGCCGCAGGCTATGCCTTCGGCTATGAGCTCTTGATGATGAATGGTATTCTGACGTTCAGCTTGTTGTGGCTGACGTCATCTTCTCAATGTACTCCTTCGGCTGAATGCCAAACTCCTTCTTAAACGCTGTAGCAAAATATTTGGGGTCCTTGAAGCCGACCTTGTAGGCCAGGTCGCTGACGCGGATGTCGGGTTCCTGACGGATGATGTCGTCGATGGCCTTCATGCGGATGCTGCGAATGAAGTTGGTGACGTTCATGCCTGTCATGGCCCGCAGCTTGTTATAGAGCGTTGACTGGCTTGCGCCCATTTCGCGGGCAAAGGCATCGCGGTCGAACTCCGTGTCGTCTAAATGGTCGTTGACGCACTGGATGGCTCGTTGCAGGAACTCATTGTCGGGTGTGGGTGCTTCTGCAATCTTCTTTTTGGTTTCTTTGATGGACTGCTGCCTGAACTCACGCTGTATGCGCTGACGGTTCTTGATAATGTTGTCTATGCGCAAGCGGAGGTCTTGAAGGTGGAACGGTTTGGCAATAAAGTCGTCGGCCCCAATGGTGAGTGCCTCCTGGCGGTCGTTGTCCTGAATCTTTGCCGTGAGCAGAATGATGGGCAGATGGCTGTAATCGGGGTTCCCCTTAATGGCTTTGGTCAGTTCGTAGCCGTTCATTTCAGGCATCATGACGTCAGAGATGATGAGGTCAAGCTCTGTCGATTGGATCACCTGGAGTGCTTCCATGCCGTTCTGGGCAGTATATATGCGATACTGGGTGCGCAGCAGTTGTTGCATGAGTATGAGCAGTTCCACGTTGTCCTCAACAATTAGCAGCTTATAGGCATTCTCCTCTGCCTCATGCTCCTTGGCTATTTCTTCGCCGGTTTTCCTCTCTATCTCGGCGAAGTCGAGAATGACGCTCTGTGGAACCTTGATGTTAATCTTGTTCTTCTCGTCAATCTGCGACGGGGCAAAGGTTTCCTTGTTGATAGGCAGGGTGATGGTGAACGTTGTTCCTTTACCTTCCTCGCTCTCAAAACTGATGGTGCCGTGGTGCAGATAGACTAAATCGCGTGTCAGCGAGAGACCGATACCTGTACCGAAGGTGTTGCGGTTGCGGTATTCCCCGTCGTAAAAACGGTGGAACAGTCCTTTCTGGCGTTCTTTGGGAATACCGATGCCATTGTCCCTTACGCGTATAATAATATGGTCGAAACGCTTGTTGGTCTTGACGTCTAACTCTACATGCCCTTGCTTTTCTGTATATTTCGCCGCGTTTGTCAGCAGATTGAAAATAATTTTGTCCAGCTTGTCGGTATCAATCCAGCCCATCATGCTTTCCGGAGTGCAGTTGATGCTGAATTTCAGTCCTTTCTTTTGCATGAGTGGCTCAATGGTCAGTGCTGTTTCGCGAATAAATTTCATCACGTCACCGTTGCTGACCAGCAGCTTCAGTTCGCCAGCCTGCGACTTGCTGGTCTCCAGAACTTGCTGAAGCAGTCGTACCATGCGCTGAATGTTCAGTTGCATCATGTCGTAGTCGTACCCATATTTGGGTTCAGAGTTCCGCAGATGTTCTACTGAAGCTGAGATAATGGTCAGTGGAGTCAGCAGTTCGTGGGTGATGTTGGTGTAGATGCGCTCCATCTGAAGTCGGTTACGCATGCGCAGACTGCGAATGTATAGCCACCTTCCTAAATAGAATGCGACTACCAGTGCGATAATGCCTATGATGAACCACCAACTGCTAAGGTACATGAATGCTAACTTAGATTTTCAGGTTGTAAAGTTACTAATTTATTTTCAAAAAGAACGATGTTTAGGTTGAAAAAACGTTATTTTTGTCGCAAAAAGTTCGTTTTCCGATATTTTTAGTTGAAAAAACGTGATGTAAGCGGATTTTAGAAGTTTTTTTTCTGGAAGAGTTTGCAAGATAGGTGAAAGTGTTGTACCTTTGTGCCAGAAAGATTTTTTAATGGTTAAGGTTTATGGTTGATTAATTTAGTTTTTTAAAAAGTATTGAACGAAAAGCCCTCGCTGTGAAGCGGGGGCTTTTCGATTTTTTCCAGCTATGTAATGTTATCTTTTCTTCGTTCTGGTTATGTTCTTCTTTTTTGTGCGCTATAGTGAGGCTAAGTATCTTTCTGCCTCGATGGCAGCTTGACAGCCAGTACCGGCAGCGGTGATGGCCTGCCGATAGACAGGGTCAGCGCAGTCGCCGGCAACAAATATGCCGGGCAGTTTGGTGCGTGGCGTGCCGTCAGTCTTCATCAGATAGCCTGTCTCGTCAGTGTCAAGCCATTCGCGGAAGATGTCCGTATTGGGCTTATGGCCGATGGCAAGGAAAAAGCCGTCAATCTGAATGTCAACCAGTTCTTCGTCAGCTTCGCCTTTGCGCTTTACCAGGTGGGCACCTTCCACGCCATTCTCACCGAAGAGTCCAAGGGTGTTGTGCTCAAAAAGAATCTCGATGTTCTCGGCTTCCCTGACACGCTGCTGCATGACCTGAGAGGCGCGGAGATACGGTTTGCGCACAATGAGATATACCTTCTTGGCCAGTCCGCTCAGGTAGAGCGCATCTTCGCAGGCGGTGTCGCCACCGCCCACTACGGCAACGTTTTTCTTCCTGTAGAAGAATCCGTCGCAGGTGGCACAGGCAGAAACGCCCTGACCGTTGTATTTACGCTCGTCGTCAAGTCCTAAGTATTTGGCTGAGGCTCCTGTGGCAATAATGACGGTGTCTGCCTCAATCTCTGTACCATCCTCGGCCCAGAGCTTGTAAGGAGCCTTGGAGAAGTCAACCTTCGTAATGGAACCATCGCGAATGTCGGCGCCAAAACGCTCCGCCTGTTCGCGAAGATCCATCATCATCTGGTTACCGTCAACCCCCTGCGGATATCCGGGAAAATTCTCAACTTCTGTGGTCTGCGTCAGTTGTCCGCCCGGCTGCAGTCCGCTATACTCTATAGGTGAGAGATTGGCGCGTGAGGCGTAAATGGCGGCAGTATAACCAGCTGGTCCACTACCGATAATCAGGCATTTCGTATGTTCCATATTCTTTAGTTCGTAATTTTAGTTGAGAGTTGGGAATGTAGAGTTTAGAGTTTGCTACCGCCTCATCGTTTGAGCTTGTCAGCTGTTGTTCATGGGCGGTAGCAAACTCTCCACTCTCCACTATTTCAGCAGTTCCTCTATCTGCTTTTCAATGTTTTCCATTTTTTCTGTAGGCTCGAAGCGGGCAACGACAAGGCCCTTCTTGTTGATGAGGAATTTGGTGAAATTCCATTTAATGTCGGCCTTCTCCTTGTAGTCTGGGTCTGCCTTGGTCAGCATGTCGTCTAAGATGTGGGCAATGGGGTGCTCCATGTCCCAGCCGGCAAAGCCCTTCTCCTCTTTTAAGAACTTAAAGAGCGGGTCGGCATCCTCGCCGTTGACCTTGACTTTCTTGAAACGCGGAAACTCCGTGCCAAAGTTCAGCTTGCAGAACTCGTGTATGGATTCATCGGTACCGGGAGCCTGCTGGCCAAACTGGTTGCAGGGGAAGTCCAGAATCTCGAAACCCTGGCTGTGATACTTTTCGTAGAGCTTCTCCAGTTCTTCATACTGAGGCGTAAAACCGCATTTAGTCGCTGTGTTTACGATGAGCAGCACTTCGTTGGCATACTCTTTCAGTGAAACATCTTTTCCCTTTCTGTCCTTGACAGAAAAATCATAAACTGTTTTCATTTTCTATTGTTCTATAAAAGTAATATTCTTGATGTCGCAAATTTACGCAAATTCCCTGACATCTGCAAGTAATTATGTTAAATTAGCATTTTTTCTTAACTGGAAAGCTATTAATGATGCCGTCTTTCGAGTAAAAAGAAAAAGAGGATGTGCCTGTTTTTGGGCACACCCCCACTTGTGCTGATAATGGTTCACGCGTTGTATTTTAAGACTTTTTCAGTTCAATCCCCATGCCCGCTTAACGTTATCGACAGGTAGTGTTTCCACTTGTTTTTCCACGTTGTCAGGCAGGTTGCAGAAGAAATCGATGCCGGTCTTTTCCTCCAGTTCACGTATGTTGACCACGTAGTCGCCCAAGGGAGTGGTAGAACTGATGCCGCCGTCGTGCTCAACCCAGAAGCCAAGAGCTTTATATCCCTCGGAATTCTTGCAGAGAATGGCCATGAAGAAGTATTTGGGTACGGGAATCTTATTGGCTCCGCTGCCTAAGTATCTGATGATGTTTTCCTCGCTGTCGATGGTGCCGCCCTTGCAGACGTAAAGCGTGTCACGGAAGTCGCCTCGATTCCACGTACGCACCTGTCTTTCCATTTTTTCCCAGATACCGGCATTAAAAGAGTTGACCTGTGGTTGCATGTTAGTGAGGAAGAATGTCTGGTAGTTGGCTTCGGAAGAACATAGACGGTCGGCCGACGGACAAATATGGCCGTGGTCGTAGCCTGTACCCCAGAACGGGTCGGACGATAGCCGATATTGCGTAGGCAGATCAGGGTCTTGCGGATATTGGTTGTCCGTGCTGGAGTACCGTTTGGTGTTCGACACGCTGTTGGAGGCATGCATCTGATAGCACGACCAGCGCTGTGACTTCTTGCTGATGTCCCACTCCACGGAGTAGTTGACATCTGCTTTTGTTGGCATGGGTGCTGTGTGAACAATGACCAGATTATTTCCGCCTTTCAGTTTGGGAAACTCCAGTCGCCAGGCCTCTGACGTCGTAGTCGTTGAGTTGCGGTTGGTGTTGTTGGAACCATCCGATGGCTGTGTGCCACCGGGATTTACCGGGTTGACGGGTGCAAACGGGTCGTCGTCATCGCCGCCGCAGGCAGCAAGTGTTAAGGTCAGTGTCAGGACTGTCAGACTGTTCAGCAACAGGTTCTTGATGTTCATAGGTCTGCTGTAATGATACTTATCTTGTTATAATAGGATTGATGGCTCCTAAAGTTATTTAAAAAGGACGCTTCCGGCATATGCAACTACTGGAAAGCGTCCCTTTTGGTTTCGTCTGTAGGCTTTATCTTATTTCTTCGCAGCCTTACCGTAGCGGCTCATGAACTTATCAACGCGGCCGGCCGTGTCAACAAGCTTGCTCTTACCCGTATAGAAGGGGTGAGAGGTGCTAGAAATTTCGATTTTTACCACTGGGTAAGTTTCGCCTTCGAATTCTACGGTGTCATTTGTCTTTGCGGTAGAACGCGAGAGGAACATATCGCCGTTGGACATGTCCTTGAACACGACGGGGCGATAGTTTTCTGGATGAATACCTTTTTTCATTTTACTTGTTACTTATTAATTATTTTACTAAAATTCGCTTTGAGGGTGCAAAGGTACGAATAAGTGAGCAAAAAACCAAAAGAAATCTTGTTTTTTTTGGTTTTTCGAACGAAAGTACCTTCGAAACACCTTTCAAAGGTACGAATAAGTGAGCAAAAAACCAAAAGAAATCTTGTTTTTTTGTTTTTTCGAATGAAAAAGCCGCAACCCTGTGTGGGCTGCGGCTTGGTTAAGTTTCAAAGAAACTGATAAATTTACTTTGCGTATTTGATGGTCAGCGCCTTCATGCGTAGCTGGCTTGCAGCACCTGTTGTTGTAGAAATGTTAGCTACAGTTGCTGTAGAAGCGTTGGGACCGTTAAATTTCAGGCTTGTACCATCAATCGTCATCTTCGTACCATCTACGGTAATGTCTCCGCTGGCATTATAGAGTGTGCCGTTGTATTCGTCACAAGTAAGTTCGATAGAGGCTATCTTTTTGCTGCCTGCATTGATGACCATTGTGTTTTTGGGGTACATGCGCAAAGCATTTCCAGTATTATAATACGCTGGAGCATTGTTGTTTCCTCCACCGTCAAAGGTCAGTTTTGTGCCGTCGCTTAATGTTAGTGTACTGGGCTTTTCTTGATTGCCCAGTCCTAAGTCTGCCGTAACAACGGTTATGCTACCGGCTTCTTCACCACCTCCAGGCTCGTCACCGCCACCAGGTTCGTCACCACCACCTTGTTGTTCGATGCTGATAATCTCGTTGGGGAAGTTCATCTCTAAAGTAACGTTGCCGTTCTTTACATATTTCTTGAGTTTACCCTTGACAACTACCTTGTCGCCTGCGTTCAAGTCTTCCTTTCCGGAGAATTTCGCGCCGCCGATGTTACTGCCGCTATAAATCTGAAGTTCGTCAGCCTCTTCGCCATTGTCAGAAATGTAGTAGGTGATGCTGCCATAGTTACTATTGAATGAAGCAACCTTTGAGATAATACCCTTTACATAGGCTTCGGTTTCGGTTTCACCATTATCGGCCATCTCCTTGATGACTGCCAGTGCTTTAGCAACAGAAATGGGATTATCCTTCGTACCGAGTTCTGGGTCATCAGAAGATTCACCGCCGCCCTGACCTTGTGTCAGTGAAACAAGGTAGTTGCCCTGAGCAATCTCGGGAATGACTCCTCCACTGTTGTTCACATACTTCTGCAGTTTACCAAGGACAATTACCTCGTCGCCGACGTTAATCTGGCCTTCAGCCGTGAAGTCGGTATTGTTCAGGTTCTTGCCACGGAACACCTTTATCTCACTGTCTCCGTCGGTAATGATGTAGTCAATGTTCTTGTACTTGGCAATGTTTTCTGCCGTGGTCTGAATCTCCTTGATAGTACCCTTGACGTATGCCTCCTGGTCTGTTGTGGCATTATCGGCAAGCGCATCAATCAGTACGAGAGCCTCCGTCACGCTGATGGGTTCTTCCTGAGAGCCGATGGGCCCTGTGGTGGGCTGTTCGCCGCCGTCAGTCTGGTTGTTGATGGAGTAAATCTCACTGCCCTGGGCCATTTCCGGTGTGTTACCCATGAAGTTAATGATGTTTCCATAAACCACCACGTCGTCGCCCTTCTTCAGCTGGTCCGTAGAGGTGAAGTTTCTTCCGCCGAAGTACAGACCGCGGAAAATCTGGAACTGGTCTGTTTCCGTACCGTCAGCCGAAATCTTATAGGTAGCGTTGCCGTAGCTGGTGTCAATCGACACGGTCACCACTTTACCCTTGACGTAGGCAGGCGAGCCAGAGTCGTTAGCGCCTAGCTTTCCTGCAATGATGATGGCATCCTTAGCGGTATAGGGGTTCTCCAGCGTTCCGGCACCTTCTAAGTCAGAGGTCTCTCCGCCACCGCCGCCCTGGCCGTTGATGGAGATAATCTTGCTGCCTTGGGTAAACTCAAGAGTTCCTCTGAAGTTGACGAGCTTACCAGAAACAACCACCTGGTCGCCTTCCTTGATAATGGTAGCACCGGTCTCATTGAATCTTTGTCCGCCTAAACCATAGCCACGGTAGATTTCCAGCTTGTTGCTCTTGCCTTCCTTGTCATCGGAAATGAAGTAGGTAGCGTTGCCGTAGTTACCTTCCGTGTCAATCTCGTTGATGGAGCTGACGTAACCTTCGGCCACGACATCCTTTGAATTTGTCTCATCGGTACTCTTCGCATCCGCAATCTGTGGCAGGGCCTTGGCCGCTTCGATGGCTGCTGCCACGTTATACGGGTCAGCCTCTGTACCGCTGCCCTTGGGGTCAACTACCACGGTGCTTCCACCGCCACCCGTTCCTGGGTCTTCTGGCTGTGCGAACGGAGCGGGAACGTCCTCGCAACTGGAGAATGTGAAGGCCGCCATGGCCATCGCAATCATTGAATATGCAATCTTTCTCATATAATGTTTTTTTTGATTTTTAGTAATTAGTGAGTTCCGTTGGTTTTACGTCGTTTTCGGTGCGCAGCAGTATCTGCCAGGTGTCATTGAAGCGGGTGGCAATGCCCGTTACGTCAAGAACGCCGGTAGGCATGACCGAGTTGGCAAAGTCGGCATAGGTGCTGGTGCGCAGTACCAGGGTGCGGTCGCTGATGCCCTTGAAAGCACGGTTGGCACAGTTAGATGTTAGTGTCACGCTGCCGTCGCTCGGTGCATAGACGGCTGTACCGTTTGCGTCCTTGATGGTGACCCCCTTCAGCGTAATGAGCTTTCCACAGTCACGCTTCAGGTCAAGCTGTTTGATATCGCTGACCAGGATAGGTGTGACGGGTTTCTTGTCGAGCAGTTTGTAGTGGGTGTTCCACAGAGCACGAGCCATGCGGCTGACATAGGTGGAACCGCTCTTGCTGGTGTAAAGTGTGCCTATTTCGCCTTGCTTGCCGTATCCTCCAACGTAAAGGCCTTCCAGTTCAACGAGAATTTCCTGGCCCATGGGCAGATAGCCGTAGAGTCCGCCTTGCGCGATGCAGATGATGAAAGCCCCCGTCTCGTCCTGAATGGAAACCTCGTTATAGATGTTTCCGGCAATGTCATTACCCGTCACCACACCCTTAATCTGTGTTGGTCGGGTCACTTGTTCGTATGTGCCGTTTTCTATTACGGTGTTATAGGTGTTCTTCAGTTGTTCAATCGTAATCAGATTGCTTTCCTGCAGATTTTGGTTGCCAAAGTGGTTCTTGGTTTCGTCTGTCACCGGGTTTGTCCAATCACCGTCGTCGCCGTCCATGCACGATGCACTCATGGTGCATGCCAATGCAATAAGAAGATATTTTATCTGTTTCATTGTCTTGTCGTGTTTTAGAATTTATAAGCGATGTTCAGCATGCCGTTGATACCGTAAGCATAGTATTTCTTCGGGTTAAGAGAAAATTTGTACGCGCGTACATTATTTAAAGAGCCATCGTCCTTCACGGTATAGTCGCTTCTGCTCTGCTCGTAACCGCCGGTCACAATGTGCGTGTTGTTGAGCAGGTTGGTCAGCATGAGATTGATGCTGAGCGAGCGTCCCTTTTTCAGTCGTAGCGACTTGCCGATGGATGCGTCAAGCATGAATCCACCGTTGCCCCGTGCCTGGTCTGGCACGATGTACTCACCGTTGTTGTCAACGCTGCCCATCGTTGTCAAAGTCTTCTGGTAGCGGTAGCTGGGTGAGTAGGAGAGGAAGATTCGATGATAGTAGTTTCCGTTCAGGTCAATGTACCATCCGTTGGCGTGGTAGCTCAGGCCGAGGCTGTATGCTGACAGTGGCGTTCCGGCCTCACGCATGTTCTTGTTCATGACGATGTCGTCATAATAGACACCCTTCGTGGAGTTCATGTACCGCACGTTGGCATTGTTGGTGTTCTTGGCCTCGCTCCAGGTGCCAATGGCCTTCAGGTCGAGATAGGATGTCAGGCGGAAGCGTGCACCGACTTCCACGCCGTAGTAAGCCTTCTTGATGTTCGTCATGGAGACGTACGAGAAGGAGTTGATGTCGTCAAAATAGAAATTCTGCCAGTCGGTACCGTTCGTTACGCGACTGTAGTAACCGTTGACGTTAGCCTTCAGCCAGGCGTTCTGGAAGTTATATCCCACTTCGGCGCTGAAGATACGCTCGTTTTTCAGGTTGTTGACGAAGTCGTTGTTGATTTCCGGCGATACGAAGGCGGTGTTAGCCTGTGGAGCACGCCACTCATATCCTGCACCCAGCAGAATGGTGCTGCCTGCTCCCAGGTTGAAGTTCATACCGACCTTGCCGCCACCGTCTAAGAAACGGGCTGTACCGCCCTTTCCGTAGGAGTTCTCCGGAGCCAGACCGTTACGCATCAGACCCTCACGCTGCATTTGTGTACCGCCAATTCGGGCGGCCAGAAAGGTCTGCAGTCGTCCGCGCTTATAAGTGTAGTTTCCCCATGCCGATGCCTTGCTGACGAAGATGTTGTAGTTATACCCGAATTTGTCGCCCTCGCGAACTTCGGCGTTGGGATTGTTCAGGTCGTATTGAATCTCCTTCTGGTGTGCTCCGTAGTTTCCTAAAGCATAGGTGTTGATGTTGTGATAGATGGTTGCACCTAACAAGTCTTCCATCGTTTGGAAGTGCATACCCTTGTTGGTGCCCAACTGAATGCCAAGGTTCAGGCTCGAAAACTTGCTGAGGTCGGTCTTCAGGGTGGAAGCCAGTGCGAGGTTCAGGTTGTTGATGTTCTTGGCCTGAATGAAGTACATGGCGTCAGCCCCCTGTGCGTTGGCCTGCATGTTCATGTAGTACAGACGGTCGAAGTCTATCTGGCGGGCAGCCTTGCTTCCCATCAGGTAGTCGCGTGTCGTGTAGAAGTCGTAGTAGCCCTGCTGGGTACGGTTTATGTCATCCGTCATGTTCCAGACGTCGAAGTAGCTCGACGGCAGGTTCTTCCAGTAGTCCGGCTGCGGGTTGTCGGCATTGTTGTAGTTCAGCTTGGTGCCTTTATATTTGCTGTATTTCCCGAATACGCTGGTGGTCAGCTTCATGGTCTGATTGATTTTCCAGTCCCATGTCAGCAATACTGACGGTGAGAAGTCGGTCACCACGCGTGAGTTGCGCACCTTGCCGTTCTGGTAGCCCCAGTAGGGGTTGTAGTAGTTGCTGTTGGCCAGCCAGTAGCTCTCGTCGGTGGCGGCACCCTGTGTGGAACGCTCGGTGGGGTTTCCCCAGGTGACGAGGGCCAGGGTGTGCTTGTCGTTGATAACCTTCTCTATGCCGAGGAAATAGGAAAGGGAATTGTAGAACGTACCCTCAATGTACGACGTCTTGGTGTCGGCAAAACGGTAGGTCAGGTTAGCAGAGAAAGCCCATCCGTTTTCCATCAGTCCGGTATTGTAGGTGTACATGCCACGCAGGGTGTAGTTACGGTTTGCGGCACTGATGGTTGCACGGTGGCCTGTGGCGAAGTGGCTGGGACGGAAGTCGTAGTTGTTTGAACCGGCCATCGCCGACATGGAGAAGTTGTTGACCTCAAAAGGCAGAGAGTGCTCCACGCCACGGGTCTGGTTGTTCAGTCCCCCAACGAGCGAATAGCGGAACTGCCCTGACTCCATGTCGTTCATGGGAGCACCGTTGATGTAAATCTCGTTGTACTTCTGGTTAAAAGCACGATACCGGAAACGCATGGGGCTGAACAAGAATCCCACCTGTGAGGCGTAGATGTTGTTGTTCGAGGAGATGATGGTCACGTTTTGCGACATGTCGTCATCTTCGCCCAGCTGAGCTTCAGTAAAGGTGAAGGCCTGTTCATCCTGCAGTCCGCTTTGCGTCGTTTGGAGCGTGTCCACCTCCTGAGCAAAAACAGCTGGCGACATGCACATAGCCATCACAACAAGTTTCAGCTTTTTCTTCATAGTTTGAAATTTAATTGTTAGTATATATTTTGCTGCAAAGATACAAAATAATTCTTAATTTATAATTCATATTTCATAATTATTTTTTATCTTTGTGGCATAAAACCTATAACTTATGAAAAAACTGTCTATCCTCATGGCGCTGGCCCTCCTGATGGGAATGGCAACGGCGCAAGCTCAGCAAAAGAAATTTTCGGTCTATGCCGTAGGTTTCTACAATCTGGAAAACCTGTTCGACACTTGTCATGACGCAGGTCATAACGACTACGAATACCTGCCGGAAGGCCGCAACAAATGGACAGGCATGAAATATACCAACAAGTTGCGCAACATGGCTCGTGTGCTTAGCGAACTGGGTACCGACGTGCTGCCCAAGTCGGTGGGCTGTGCCTTCATCGGCGTGTCAGAGGTCGAGAATGCCAAGTGTCTGACCGACCTTTGCGCTCAGGAGCCCTTGGCTGCCCGTAACATGCAGTTCGTCCATGTTGAGGGTCCCGACCAGCGTGGCGTCGATTGTGCGTTGCTCTACAATCCCAAGCTCTTCACCGTCCGTGACGTGACACTCGTACCTTATATCTATGAGTTGCCGGAAGACAGCATGCGTGCCACCCGTGGCTTCCTTACCGTCAGCGGAACCCTGGCCGGCGAGCATGTGGCCGTCATCGTGAATCACCTGCCCAGCCGTTTTTCCGGCTCTTACTACCGTGAGCAGGGTGGCCGTCAGATTAGGCAGGTCAAAGACTCGTTGCTGCGTGACGACCCGAACGTCAAGATTTTCATCATGGGCGACATGAACGACGACCCACAGGATCGCTCCATGGCTGTAGAGCTGGGAGCGCGGCGCGAAATCAGCGAGGTCGAGGAGGCTGACGGCTTGTGGAATCCCTGGTGGAACGTGTTGGCATCAGGCACCGGCACCCTGCAGTATGATGGTGCATGGAACCTGTTCGACCAGATTATCCTCTCTTCCAAGTTGCTGAACCTCGACGGCAAGAAAGATTACCGTGAACTGAAGTATCTGAAGCATCAGGTGTTCCGTCGCGACTATCTTTTCCAGCAGGAAGGGAAATATAAAGGCAATACGCTTCGTACACATGCTGGCGGACAGTGGCTCAACGGCTACAGCGACCACCTGCCTACTGTCGTCTATCTGGTGAAGGAACAAAAGTAAGCGTCAGGCATCATGGAAGTCCATCCTTTCGAGCCATTTTTGCCTGATAATGCCAAGTTACTCATGCTTGGCACCTTCCCTCCGGCGGAGAAGCGGTGGGCTATGAAGTTCTTTTACCCTAATTTCACCAACGATATGTGGCGCATCTTCGGCCTCTGTTTCTTTGGTGACAAACTGCACTTTGTGCGGCAGGAGGAGAAAACGTATGATTTGAATGGTATTATGACCTTCCTGAAAGACAAGGGCATTGCCATGTATGACACGGCAACATGTGTCATCCGCACCAAGAACACGGCAAGCGACAAAGACCTGCAAGTGGTGGAGGAAACGAATATGAGGGGACTTCTTGAACGGTTGCCGGAATGTCGTGCCATTTTGACTGCCGGTCAACTGGCGACAACAATAGCTTGTCGCCAGTTGGGTATAGAAGAACCGAGAGTGGGAACGTATAGCGAATTGATGTTGTCCGACCGCTCTTTGCGGCTCTATCGCATGCCCAGCAGTTCACGGGCTTATCCTCTGTCTGTGGAGAAAAAGGCTCAGGCCTATCAGACTGTATTCGACGAAATAGTCAAATAAATTGTAAATTGTAAATCGTCAAATTGTAAATTATAAAAGATGTATATCATAGGTATCGCAGGCGGAACGGGCTCAGGTAAGACCACCGTCGTTAAGAAAATTGCAAAAGTACTGCCACCCCATTGCGCAGCCATTATTCCTTTGGACTCCTATTACAATGACACTACTGGAATGACTGACGAAGAGCGTAAGCAGATCAACTTCGACCATCCCGATGCGTTCGACTGGAAGCTGCTCAGCGAGCACATCAAGATGCTCAAGAACGGTCAGGCCGTGGAACAGCCCACTTATTCCTATGTCATCTCCAACCGCTTGCCGGAAACCATTCATGTGGAGCCTAAACCGGTGATTATTCTGGAGGGCATCATGACGCTGCATTACAAGAAACTGCGCGACATGATGGACCTGAAAATCTTTGTTGATACCGATAGTGATGTGCGTCTCATTCGTAACATCCGCCGCGACGTGGTGGAACGTGGGCGCACCGTCGATATGGTGCTCGACCGTTACGAAAAGGTGCTGAAGCCCATGCACGAGCAGTTTATAGAGCCCACCAAGAAATTTGCCGACCTCATCATTCCCTGGGCCGGATACAATAACAACGGTATTCACATCCTCAAGACCTATATTGAGGGCATCGTTACGAACGTGAAGTGACGGGCTGTGGGAATAGTACTTTGCATATAGATGGACACAACACTTTATTTAGTCCGTCACGGCGAGACTGTTGACAACGTGCGGCAAATCATGCAGGGACAGACGCAAGGCTGCCTGACGGAGCATGGCCGCGAACAGGCGGCAGAGGTCAGCGGGCTGATGTGCCATTGGCCGATAGACGCTGTGGTGTCAAGCGACTTGCGACGGGCCGTTGAGACAGCAGAACTGATAGCCGCCCCCCATGGCCTTCCCGTCGTTCAGACCCCATTGCTGCGTGAGCGTGACTGGGGTGGTTTTACCGGACGTTATATTCCCGACTTGAAAGACGAGGTGTGGCCTGACGACATAGAATCGCTGGACTGCCTGTTGCAGCGAGCCCAGCGATTCTTGAAATATATTATGACAAACTATGAGGGAAAAACCGTTGTCGCTGTCGGTCATGGCATTGTAAATAAGGCTATACAGGCTGCCTATCATCACAAGCCGATGAACCAGATTGAGCGCATGGGTAATGCCGAGGTGCGCGAGCTGAAGCTCTAACGACGGCCGCCAAAGTGTCCGCCTCCGCCGTGGCTTCCGCCACCATGCGAGCCGCCACCGAAGTGTCCACCGCCGTGCGAACCTCCACCGAACGAACCGCCAGAACGGGTGCTACCGCCAAAGGTGCCGCCGGAGTGTGTGCCGCCGAAGCGACCGCCGGAGTGTGTACCGCCGCCGAAGGTGCCGTTATTACGCGGTGTGGTGGTCGTTGTTCCGCCGATGTGGGTGTTTCCATTTCCACGTCCGTTGTAGGTTCCGTTGCCGATACTTCTGCCACCGAAGGTTCCGTTGCCGAAGTGTCTGCTGCCCGTAGTCCCGTTACCACGATAGCTTCCATTTCCGCGGTAGTTCCCATCTCCGCGATAATTGCCGTTTCCGCGGTAGTTTCCGTTGTACGTACTGCTGCCAATGCGTCCGCCATGGCGAACCGTTGAGCCGTGATGACGACCGATGCGGTAGTGGCCGCTGTGCCATCCGTCACGCATGCCGATGTAGTGACCTCCTGCGGGGCGGAAGTGGTGACGGCGACCGTAGTAGTAGCCGTGCCCGCCAATGCGGTGCCAGGCATGTCCGCCACGGTAAGTGGCATAGAAGTGCGGCCGTCCGAAGTAGAAGTAGTCACGGTGCGGATAGCGGGCATAGATGCCGAAGTGCCAGTAGCCGGCCTCGAAGTAGAGCGGACGGTAGAAGTAGGTTGCCGCGATAAAGGCGTTCCACTGTGTCTCCAACAGAATATAGCTCAGGTCGAGGTTACGGCGCTCCCAGTAGGGACCATAGACATCATCGACGCTGGTCACACCCATCAGGTAGTCCAGGTTTATCTCGTAGGCAGCTTCATACTGCTCGTCCGTCAGGTTCAGCTCGTAAGCCATCTTGTCCGTCAGGAAGAGTGCCTCGTTACGTGCCTGCTCGTAACTCATGGCATGGGTAGAAACTGACATTGTCAGCAGTGCTACCAGGGCTATCATGATCTTTTTCATAACTGTAAAGTTTTTAATTGTTCAACATTATTTTCTTTTTCTGGTGCAAAGTAACGGCTTTTTTCGTATCTTTGCAAAGGATTTTCCCTAAACACGGGGGGGAATTTCCCTATTATGCAATATTTGTCGGCAGAAAACGTTATATTTAAAAAGGTAAAAAATAAAAGAATAGAAGAATAAAAGAAGAAAAGTGGAGGCAATGAACATACCATATATATTATATAGTAGTAGAAGACTCGGAGTGACAGATGGTCAGAAGTCGATAGTTCTCCGACGCTCTTTTTTATTTTTTTATTTTTTTATTTTTTTATTCTTCCCTGTTGCAGCACAACAGGATGATGACGACGAGGAACCCACGGAAGGACTGCAATACAAGGTGGAGATGCAGGCATCTCTGTCGCGTGGCGACCATGAGCCGCTGTGGCTGAATGCCAACAAGTACGGTCTCAGCTCTCTGGAAAAGAGCAATGGCTATCTGCGTGCTTCGTTGGAGCGCCCGCTGACCAACGACATGGGCAAGAAATTCGGCTGGGGAGCCGGTATCGACGTTGCCGGAGCCTACCATTTCACCAGCAAGGTCGTTGTCCAGCAGGCCTATTTGGAGGGACGCTGGCTGTATGGCACGCTGACCATAGGCAGCAAAGAATATCCCATGGAACTGAAAAACCAGTTGCTGAGCACAGGCTCCCAGACCTTGGGCATCAATGCCCGTCCCATTCCGCAGGTGCGGCTGGCCCTGCCCGATTACTGGGCCTTGCCGTTTACCGACGGCTGGGTCAGCATTAAGGGCCACATAGCCTACGGCAAGACTACCGACGACAAGTGGCAGAAAGACTTTACACAGCTCAAGTCCAAATACACCGAGGGTGCATGGCATCACAGCAAGGCCGGCTATATTAAAATAGGAAACTCCTATCGCTTCAAACCCATTTCGCTGGAGCTGGGCTTAGAGATGGCTGCACAGTTTGGTGGCAAGTCATACAAGACCGGTCATGGCGATGTGGTCGAGAACGAAGGAGGGCTGAAAGGCATGTGGCGAGCCCTGATTCCCAGTGGTAGTGATGTTACTGAATCCACCTACCAGAATGTGTCTGGAAACCAACTTGGCAGTTGGATGTTCCGCCTGAATTTCGACTATGACACCTGGTATTTGGGAATCTACGGTGACCATTACTTTGAAGACCACTCCGCTATGTTCCACTTGGATTATGATGGTTATGGAAAAGGAACTGAGTGGAACGTGAAGAAAGATCGTCGATATCTTTTGTATGACTTGAAGGATATGCTTTTGGGCGTGGACTTCCGTTTGAAAGGCAATTACTGGATTAATAACGTGTTGGTAGAATATCTTTATTCGAAGTATCAGAGTGGTCCTGTCTATCATGATCATACTGTGAACATTTCCGACCATATAGGTGGGAAGGACAATTACTATAATCATAGTATATTTACTGGCTGGCAACACTGGGGACAGGCCATGGGCAATCCGCTATACACGTCGCCGCTATACAATGACGATGGTGCCATTCTGTTCAAGAACAACCGTTTCTCGGCGTGGCACTTCGGCATAGCCGGTGCTCCGAACTATAACCTGCGTTACCGGCTGCTGGCAACGTTCCAGCGGAGCTTTGGCACGTACGACAAGCCGTTCGCTGACCCTGAAAACACCCAGCACCTGCTGGCTGAGGCAGACTACCACTTTTCCTATTATTCTCCCTTGAATGGGTGGTCAGTGAAAGCTGCTTTGGGTGCCGACTTCGGACACGTCTATGGAAAGAACATCGGATTCCAGCTGACCATCGTCAAGACGGGCACCCTGCTGAAAGGCAAAAAAGTAAAAAATCTTCAAGCACAATGAGACAATTATATTTGAAACGTGTACATAGGTTGGTATGGGTACTTTTACCTTTTTACCTTCTTACCCTTTTAC
>Ga0310691_10003245_pt1 | contig 19890 bp, 18 predicted proteins | sample 176DNAGHGlowgp2_FD_203887 | JGI IMG/M metagenome (GOLD analysis project Ga0310691, IMG submission 203887) | Sheep rumen microbial communities from Palmerston North, Manawatu-Wanganui, New Zealand - 1766 DNA GHGlow gp2 (v2) (version 2) | ecosystem: Host-associated > Mammals > Digestive system >...
GACGGCACCGCGAGTTTATCCAGTGCGGTAATAGCCCCATTGAGATAGTCCGTTATGCCATGGTTGGTGTTGCAAGCGAAAATACGATTGACGGCAGGATGGCGCAGGTTCATGTCCACCAGTGCCACATGCTTATTAAGCAAAGCAAAGGACAAGGCGAGGTTAGATGCCACATACGATTTACCTTCTCCATGAACGCAGGACGTGACCATAATCACCTTGTCCGTATCCGATTTGAGTTGACGGAGAATCTGCATGCGCAGAATATTGAACTGCTCCGCTTGTGCAGATTGTGCCCCCTCTGCAACCACAATAGGCATATTTTTACCAGAGAAAAGAATTTGCCCGATAAATGGTACGCGAATGCACTTGCTGAATTGGTATTGCGTATAGATTTTTCCTGAAATAACGAATATGAGGAATAATATGCTCAATGGCAATCCGATGCCGAAAATGATGATGAGCATTATGGTGACGATAACACTTGGAGAAACGACTTTTGGGAACTGATGGGCTTGCGTTACAACGACTGCCGGATTAGATGTTGCGTCGATGAGCAGTGCTTTCTCCTCGCGTTTTTGTGTTAGTGCCCAAATGAGTTGGTCAATTACTTCTTTATTTTTTGCGGCTGGTCGCTGTTGGTTAAGTTCGGCGATATGTGTATCAATAGCCTCAATCGCTTCGCGTGCCGCCTGTTGGCGCATGTCCACCATGATGCGGTTGTAAATCTCAACTTGTTTGGTGAACACCTCTACTGCCTCATAGGGACGAACAGTCTGCATGGAGATAACTACCATGGCTTTGGAGCGGTAAGGATACTCTGTTTTGATTTTATTATCGTAACGTTTAAGTACTTCCTTGGAAGGTGCGATGGTCACTTGATACCTATCGCCACTATTAAGTGCCTGCAATGCTTTTACTGTTAGTCCGTTTTTCAACACTACCGGTTCGGAGAGTGATGGCACAGTAGTGCGACACTCTTTACTGCTCTGCTTGCAATTAATCTCTATGCTATTATCCAAAGCAAGAACATGTAGCACAATCGCCTTCATGGAATCGGTTAGGAAACCTTCTGGATAGGTGACCTCCAGATCGCTATTGAATCGGTCTTGTTCCACCCACTGCAAGCCCTCTCGCTTTTGGTAACTAACATTGAGTTTTAACTCATTAATGGCCTCTAAAGTCACGTCGCGTGACATAAGTGCAGCGCGCTCTTCTGCGATATCGACCGTTTTATTGGTCGTAGGAACAAGTCCTGATCCTTGGGTAATGACAAACTCATCCATGGGACGAATGTGTACAATGGTCTCGACCTTAATAAGTTGCGGTTTAGCTGCTCGATAATAGAACAACGCACAAGCAAATAGAACAAAAGAAATTACAAACCAATACCAATTACGCACAAAGTAGCGAAATAGGGATTTTAAATCGAAGGTTTCGTTAATAGGATTATTTTCCATAAATATATATGAATTAACAAAAATGCGCACCAAGGCAAAATAAAAGTTTGCAAAAGTAATGCTTTTATGTCATATATACAAATTTTAGTGTATTTTTCTATAATTTTTTAGCAAAAACTTGTGTATATGGAAAAAAAGTTGTACTTTTGCGCAAATAATTGTGTCATGACCTCTCAAGAGATACAAAGTATTAAGCAACGCTTTAGTATTATCGGCAATAATCCCGCCCTTAATCGCGCTATCGAAGTCGCCGTTCAGGTGGCTAAGACTGATTTGTCGGTGTTAGTAACCGGAGAGTCGGGTGTAGGTAAGGAGCATTTTCCTCAGATTATTCATGCCTACTCAGCTCGTAAGCATGGTCCGTACTTTGCCATCAACTGCGGTGCTATTCCGGAAGGAACCATAGATAGCGAGTTGTTCGGTCATGAGAAGGGGGCTTATACTGATGCTAAGACTGAGCGTAGAGGTTATTTTGAGATAGCTAATGGCGGGACCTTGTTTTTGGATGAAGTGGGCGAATTGCCGCTGTCCACTCAAGTTCGCCTACTGCGTGTATTAGAGTCGGGCGAGTTTATACGAATGGGTTCTAGCCAAGTACAGAAGACAAATGTACGGGTGGTGGCAGCCACGAACCTTGATATTCCAAAAGCAATCTCCGAAGGACGTTTCCGTGAGGATTTATACTACCGTCTGAACTCCGTTGAGATTAAAGTACCAGCTCTACGTGAACGCAAAGAGGATATTCCTCTACTGTTCCGTAAGTTTGCAGTGGACTTTGCCGAACGCTATAAGATGCCTCCTCTGCGATTGAGCGATGAGGCTGTTCGACTGCTACAGTCTCAATATTGGAATGGTAATATCCGCCAATTAAAGAACGTGGCAGAACAGGTGAGTATTATGGAAACTAACCATGATATTTCCGTGGACACTCTGCGCAAATATCTCCCTACCAACGAGTTGCAGCAGTCCATACAGCTCGCGTCACGACCTGTGAACAATGACACTTTCATGAACGAACGCGAGTTGTTATACAAAGTTCTATTTGACATGAAACGCGATATGAGTGAGATGCGTCAGCAACTAAATGGCCTACTCGCTGGACAGACAACGCCTGCAAATCCGCCAATAAACCAAGACGACTACCAGACAGTTGAGGAGATTCACGAAGAGACAACGAATATCGAGGAGTTGGAAAAAGAGAGTATCCGTCGTGCCCTGGAACGCTGTGCCGGAAACCGTAAAGCAGCTGCTGAGGCATTGGGTATTTCTGAGCGGACGCTGTATCGCAAAATTAAAGAATATGACATTCTATGAAGGCAGTAAAGAATATAATGCTTATATGCTTCTGCCTCCTGCTTCAAGGATGTGCTATTTCCTATAAGTTCAACGGAGCGAGTATTGATTATAGTACAACGCATAGCATCTCCATTGCTGATTTTCCAAATAATGCAGCGTTGGTTCATCCACCTTTGAGTAATAACCTGAGTGAAGGCATCCGCGACTTGTACCAACGTACCACACGTTTGCAACTCGTGCCTAAAGGTGGTGATCTCGAACTAGAAGGCGAAATAACTGGCTACACCTTGACCCCAATGTCTATTTCTGCTGCCGATAGTTACTCTGCTGAAACCAAGTTGACTCTTACTGTGCGCGTGCGATTTATAAATAATGTAGCTCCAGAAGATAGTTTTGAACGAACCTATTCCGCCTACCAAACATTTGACTCCTCGCGCCTACTTACGGACGTCCAAGATGAGCTGTGTCGCACGATGATAACAGAAATTGCAGAGAATATTTATAACGACACGGTTGCAAAATGGTAAAAAAATTTGCACGTTCCAAATAATTGTTGTACCTTTGCGCGCTTTTTCGGTCCCAAAGACCAAATCGATTAACCAATAAACAAAAAATATTATGTACATTTTATTGACTATCTTAATTGTTATTGCAGCTATTCTGCTGACCTTGCTCGTTTTGGTTCAAAACAGCAAAGGTGGTGGTTTGGCAGCAGGCTTTGCAAGCGGTAACCAAGTGATGGGTGCCCCGAAAACAGCCGATTTTCTGGAGAAAGCCAGTTGGACACTCGCAGCTATCATTGTCGTATTGAGCATTTTGGCTGTAGGCGTACATGTTGGTCAAGGTACCGTTCAAGAGGATAGCAGTGCTATCTCAGAACAAGTACAAGAGGCTGCTGACGCGCTCGCTCCAGCCGCTGACCTCAACCAAGAAGCTGCTGAGTAATCACCACGTACGACGGAACAACCCGCCTAATAAGCAAATAAGCATATAGAACGGGTAAATAAGTTCCAAAATCAGTGCATCAATGAGAGAGACGGACGCGTCTCTCTTTTTGATGAGATTATATTCGTACGGGAACTTAAATAGAATGATTGCAGGGCAAAGGACCTGTAGTATATTGGCGATGAGTACGATTGCTCCGTATCGGCGAATATCGCTATCTGTATAATGTGGCGCTTTCCCGGCCCATCGCATCCGTTGCTTGAAGAATGAAGCCCATGTCTTTTGTGGACGTACTACTGCCGTATAGCGTGCATCATCCAAAACCTCAATGCGCAGACCACGCCGCTTGAAACTCTCTAAAAGGAACATATCGTCTCCGCTGGGAATTTCTTCATGCAAATCTTTCCAACTCTCTAACCACCTATCACGGCGTACTATCAAATTGGCTCCGCTGCATAACACAGCCTTTCCTTTGTGAGCAGTCTCAATAGTAACTTGCTGCAATGCGGCATACTCTGTTATCTGTAAACGTTGAAGTAAAGAAGACTTGTCCCCCTCCATCCGCAGTGGAAGAATAAGCAAGTCTCCAGTTGTCTCAGGCTCTTCAGTTGGCGCAATAATATCGTCATCTTGCAGCCAAACATACTCTGTTGTTGCTGCTGCTATAAGCTTGTGAAGGGCAAACTTTTTACCTCTTCCCTCATCATTAATGCCTCGTTGTGGTATTATCCGCGTAATTGACATAGTTGTTCGTAGAATCCTGGATAGGATTTGCGCACGCACTCCACATCATCGCATTTCATATCCGCTGCCAATAGTGCCATCGCCATTCGATGGTCGCCTTGGGTTTGCTGCGTCTTGACAGATAGCAAGCGGTCACTCTCTTTAATGCGCTGTGACTCTGTACCCATAGCTAACATCGGAACATGTAACTGTTTGCATGTGATAGCCATTACAGGATATAAGTCCGGATTATTTGTGAAATCAATAACATAAGGCAAATGCAGTGCGCGGCGAGTTTTCTCAATTACTACACCCTCGGAATCGAAAGTAGTTTGTACACCTAAGCGCTTAAACCATGTGGCTAAGATGCGGTCTCCCTGCAACGAGGAATCAATGAGTCCATCCAAATGCAGTCGGCCACCATGTAACGCAACGTACTCATACCAAAATGCTGCTGAACTCCAGTCGCGTTCTTCTATCTGTCGTTCACCCGCTGCCCATCGCGCGCATACCGCGCGCGTCATATGTATATAAGGAGAGTCTGCTTTGGATGCCGCATCGATCCCAATCATTATCAATGCCGATATATATTGCGATGACTCCGGAATAGGAATGGTAAGCGGTTCGCCAGACACTTGAGTCAAAACAGGTTTAACGAGTTTTTTACCGCGAATACGCAAAGGGGGGAACCCTACTTGGTCTTCATACCATATGTCTGCGCCACAACTAATAAGGGCAGTAACTAATTGACCTATAGGGCGTTTCTTCATCCTTTCGCTACAGTTAATCACTACACTCTGACCTTCTAACTGCGCACAATATGCCGTCAAAAAGCGCATCGCCGTTCCACAGTTTTCCACATTAACTTCATCCGCGCCATGGGAGATGGCATCTAACGCATTATGCATCAAGCGTACATCCTCCGGTATAGAGACCGCAGACACATCCATTAATGGCTCGCCATTTAGCGCCTGTAATACTAAGACGCGATTGGCAATACTCTTTGATATGGGTAATTGAATATGCGTCATCACAGATTTCTCAATACTTCACACAACCACTTCCAACAACGCTCAGTTGATGATATACTCAGTCGCTCTTGAGGTGAATGAACACCGTACATTTGCGGACCTATAGATACCATATCTAAATAAGGATATTTCTCCAAGAATAGTCCACACTCTAATCCGGCGTGAATAGCCAATACTTGTGGTTCTGTTCCGAACAGACGCTTATATGCTTCGCGCGTAACCTCCATTAACGGTGAGTTTACATTAGGCTTCCAACCTGGGTAACCATCGCCATGGGTTACCTCATCACAAGCGGTCTTCAGCGCCGCCTCAACAGCATCTTTAATATGGTGCTTCTCTGCCTCAACGGACGAGCGTTGGCTGGTGTTCACTTCTATATATTTGCCTTTTTCGTCATCCGACCGCATTTTTACTGATGCTAAATTTGTACTCGTTTCCACCAATCCTGGCATGTCTTCCGACATTGCTATCATGCCGTGCGGACAAGCACACAATGCTTCAACCAAACGTTTTGCTTTCTGCGGCTCAATAATCGTAGCTGGAACGACTTCAGACTCTAACTCCAAGTGTAAATCTTTCTCCACGACTCCAAAACGTTTCTCTACCTCTGCCTTGTAGTGATTAAATGCAATGCGAAGTTGCTCTTTGAATGTGAAAGGCACAACAATCAGTGCTTCTGCCTCGCGTGCTATAGCGTTACGTAGATTTCCGCCTTCGATGATAGAAATATACAACTCGGTCTCTTTATACAAATTCTGCAGAAACTCTACGATAATTTTATTAGCATTAGCGCGACCTTTATTGATGTCGTCGCCCGAATGTCCACCCATCAAGCCGTTAACGCACACGTGAGCAGCAAACCAGTTGCCTTCCGGTACCGCCACTTCGTTATAGTGCATCTTTGCCAACGTATCTATTCCGCCGGCACAACCGATAAAAATCTGTCCGTCATCTTCCGAGTCTAAGTTAATCAGTCTTTTTCCATTCAGGCAGCCGTCTTTCAGTTTAAACGCACCCGTCAATCCGGTTTCTTCGTCCACTGTGAACAAGCACTCCATCGCTGGGCGCGACAAACTTTTACTCGTCAGCGCTGCCAGACACATCGCCATGCCGATACCGTCGTCGCCGCCTAGGGTAGTACCACGAGCTTTCAACCAATCACCATCAACGTAAGTCGCTATCGGGTCATGCATGAAATCATGCTGTACATCACTATTTTTCTCGCAAACCATATCCATATGGGCTTGCAAAATAACGCCCTCTTTGCTTTCGTAACCGGCTGTAGCCGGTACGCGCATAATCACATTCATCGCCTCGTCACGAACACACTCAATGCCGTGAGCAGCGGCAAAATCAACTAACCACTGACTGATACGTTCCTCGTGCTTTGAAGGACGAGGAACCTGCGTAATTTGTTCAAAAATAGAAAATACTTCTTTCGGCTCTAAATTCTTCATCGTTTATCCTTATCGATTAGTAACTTAACTACATTCTTTGTCTCATTGAGCATCGTCGGCGTCGTGGTGAACTTATTGTTCTCCGACCCGATTAACGGCATATACATTACACTATCCTTCACTGCCCAATACAGGCGATTATTGACCGCGTCTGCGCACTCAGTCAGTATCTGGCCGGACCATATAGGTTCTGTGAAACTGCCATCTATATTAGCAACAAATAGACCGCTTTTTGTGCGGAAATAAATCTTCCGTGCGGCTATGACAAACCCCTGCAACTCAGGTTCTACACTCTTCAAGTCATCTACTGTAAACAGTTTGCCATTATACTCTTGCATCGTATCTTGTACTTGCGTAACTAATCCGCGCAACTCACTATCGGTCAGTGATTTCTTCTCTTCGGCACGCGAACCAAACACACGTTGGTACCAATATGAAGAATCGCTTGTCATCATCATAACCGAGTTCGTTTTCACATCAATGACTTTGAAGCTGTTCTCAATTTCACGAACTTCTTCATTAATCTTCGTTTTCATCTTCACCCCAAACTTATCCACTGCCTTTGTGAAGTACAACTTCAACTCTGCGCCGGAACGGGTAGGCGACAAGACTTGATAGCCGTCCGTGCCTGTTATACTCCATTCGTATTCCACAGTGTAATTGTATGGATTATATACTAATGCCTTAAAAATTACATCAGTAAAAATTGGTATTCCCGTGGTGCTCGCATTCTCAATGGAGCACGAGAAATTAGGTATAGTATCGTAAACCGTTATTGATTTAGTTGCTGTTAGATTGGCTTTAGAGTCTACTTTCAGCGTAATCGTGTACGTCCCCGATTGCCTGTAAACCTTAGTCGGATTCTTGCCCGTCGAAGTCGAAGCATCACCAAATGTCCATTCCCACTCTTCGCCGGCCGTGCTTAAGTTTGTGAATTGTATCGTCTGACCAGCTTTCGGTTGAGTCGGCGAATAGGAGAAATTGATTGTTTTTTTATTGCAGGCTATCAGCGCGCAACATACCAATAATAGTATCCAATTGTTTTTCATAATCATTTGTAACTTCTAACCATTGTATTGTTTTATCTGCGCCAAACCAAGTCAATTGTCGCTTAGCGTAATGGCGTGAGTTTTGTTTAATCAATCGTATTGCATCCTCACGACTTATTTTTCCGTCAAAATAGGCAAATAGTTCTCTGAAACCTACAGTCTGCAAACTATTTAACTCTTTCATCGGATAAACCTTGCGCGCTTCCTCTTCCAATCCGTTTGCCATCATCATCTCCACGCGTGCATTGATGCGCTCATACAACTCCTCTCGAGGACGATTTAATGCCAGTTTCACTACCTCAAAAGCACGCTTCTTCTTATCGCCTTTTCTATAACTCGAATATGGTTTACCTGTCCCCAAACTCAGTTCCACACAATGTATCAACCGCTGTGGATTTTGTTTATCTACTATTTCCCAATAAGCCGGATCTAAACGCGCTACCTCCGACTGCAACCACGACAATCCTTTCACCTCATACTCGCTTCTTATATGCGCGCGCAAAGATTCATCCACTTTCGGTATGTCGTCTAATCCGTGGCATACTGCATCTATATAAAGCATACTGCCGCCGGACAATATAGCGTTATAATTCAATTTGGATAGTACCTTCAAACAGTCGCGCTCATAATCGCCTGCCGAATAGCGCTCTGTCACAGACTTAGTGCCTACAAACCAATGCTTAACACGCGATTGCTCTTCTGCTGTCGGCGCTGCTGTCCCAATAGGTATCTCGCGGTAAATCTGACGCGAGTCCGCATTCACCACATCATATCCTAACCGCTCTGCCAAGCGAAGTGTCAACTCCGTCTTACCTACACCGGTTGCACCTGTTATAACCAGCAGCTTTTTCACGAGCGGCTAAAGGTTTTTAGAACATGCTTCCGTCGTCAAAAGACAAGTCTTGGAAGCCTTCCATGTCGATATCGCCTTCATCATATTGGCTATCACCATAGAAATCTTCGTCTGTCTCCCAATCAGCTTTGCCGTCTTTACCAATCAATCCTTCTGTCGGATCTTCGGTATGCAACTGCTGAGGAGCCTTCCCTTTGCTTTCAACGCAACGAACGCCTTCCATCGTTCCTGGCAAAATCGCCTTCAACGAACCAAAGAAATAACGCTCGAACATGGGATCAAAGATATAAATCAATCGCTGACCTTGTTCTTCCATTAAATCGCTTAGACGAGTACTGTCCATCACCATGTTATCATACTCGAAATTCGAATCCATTGGTATCAAGGTCACTTCTTGCTCTTTCTCCCATCGGTCATTACACATGAAGAACGAGGTCATCTGGTCATCCGGATAATTAACCGACTCTAAAATAGCTTTATGCAAATCGAAAAATGTGGCTTCACTATCGGCCTCAAACACGCGACGGAAATTTTCTCCTTCCTCGCATGAAAAAGTAATTTGATAAATCATAATACCTTTTTTTTACTAAATTTGCTGCAAAAGTAATACTTTATTTTGATATATCCAAATTTTGTTGTATTTTTGCAGCAAAAATTATGAATTACATCTGTATAGCCGAAGAAGGCGAACGCGATCTTATCGCGAAATATCTACCTAATTGCAACTGGCCGGTCATCGTAACAGGCGTCGGAGCAATCAATATTATTCAGGCTCTTAGCGAACTCCCGCGAGAGGCCAACATTCTCAATATCGGCTTTGCCGGTAGTGCTAACTTTGATATTGGAACAGTCGTTGAAGTGACGGAGGTTAGACTCAACCACCCGAACGTCACCTATCCCGAACCGACACTAATGCTAAAACCATTTGATGACGGATTATGGCCTATCGCACAGAAAAAAGCGATTTGTTATTCCAACTGCGACTTTGTTCTCCAATCCGATTACGAAGACTGCGTCTTCGACATGGAACTCGCTTTCATTGCTTCACTAGGCTTTGAATCCGTCAGCGCACTCAAAATAGTCTCCGACAACTTGTCCTTGCACGCTTACCACGAAATAACTAACGGAGTCCAATGACCACCCACCAATCTACAAACAAACACATACCATGAAAACAAGAGCATTCTTATTAACCATTTTTGCCGCGCTCGCTATCTACACTCAAGCCGGCATCTCCACGTTTACCTTCACTTCTATTGACTGGAAAACAAGCCCAGCTAATGGTTGGACTTCCGACAAAGAAGGAGCTGCCTATGAAACCAGTACAAACCCTAATTTTCAAAATGGTGTCAAAGTAACAGCTGCATACTCGGGAGCAGGAGCTACTTCAGTACATTCCTTCACAAAAGTACGTCGTATTACGCTCAATTATGCCACAACTACAAAAGGTAAAGGCTCATTCCAAATACAAATCGGCTCCAATGCGCCTATTGATACTGCTATTACTGCAGATGGAACAGCAAATAAGGACCTCACAATCGTTCTGCCTGAAACACAAAGCGGCAAAATCTCATTCCGTGTGAACTGCACGACAAACTCGCTATACCTATATAAAATATCTATTCGCTCCGAAGATGGTATATCCCCAGATTTCACCCAAGACTCATACAAATTGGTGACTGATATCAATCAACTCGAAGACTCCGACCAAATCATTATAGGAGTTCACAAAAATGGTGTGTCCAAAATCATGGGATACTTCGACGAGTATATCTCGCAAAACAATATCCATGCCATCAACGGACAATATTCTTCTGACCGAACTACTGTTGCTGCGAACGACGAAGCTATTTACACCCTGCGAAAAGTCCTGCTCGATGAACATCCTTGTTTTATCATACAAGACGAACTGCGCTACGAACTCGCTTTCCTCGTCGCAAGTGGTGGACAAACCAAAAACCGACTTGCCCTGTGGACTGACGTAGTAGACCCCAAAACCTATGGCAACTACGGCTTTTGGGATATTACGGTAAAACCCGATGGAGAAGCCGTAATTATGAACCTCGGTAACAGCAAAGGCAAATACATCCAATACAATGAAAATAATAATCCGACACTCTTTGGCTGTTATCCAGATCCGGCTTCGCAAACGGCGGTTGCAATCTACAGACTAACTAAAGCACCTGGAGACGTTCCGGCTATTGCCGCTCCTATGGTCAACTTCGGAACAATAGTCCTCGGAAAAATGCCGAACGAAGGAGAGAAAACAATCGAAGTCAATGCTAATAAACTCACACAAGACATTCATGCCGAACTAAAGCATGGAGAGATTTTCAGCCTCAACACCAACACATTGGACAGAGACGGAGACAATCTCACCATCTCATACCAAGTTTCACAGCCTGGCAAATATATCGACACGCTTTTACTCCAAAGTGGATCCGTTATGTGCGAAACGCCTGTACTGATTAACGTTACCACACTCTCCACGATTGCCGAAGTAGTCTCTCAACCCGATTATACGATGGTTTATCTCGACGAAGTCGAAGTAACAAAGAAATATGACAAATATGTCTTTATTCGCGACCATTCCGGCGCTATGCTCATTTGGGACAATGGTAATCTCTACGCCAAAGGATTACAAGCCGGAGACAAAATAAACGGCGTTTGCGGACGATACCAAAATTACTTTGGAGTGCCGGAACTTGCACCTACAGCGCAATGGACTGTTACTAAAGGAGAAACGGCTGTTCCCGAATCCGTAACTTTGCCCATAGACTCGGCAGACGTCTGCAGACTGATTCAGCTTGAAAATGTGACTATTTCCGATGGCAAACTCGAAGGAAATTACCCTCTTCCTGTCATTGATGCATTCAACACCGGCGTGCAAGAAGGAAAATGTGACCAGTTAGATGCTATCGTCATGATTAGTTGGGATGAAGTGCAACTTTGGGTCGTTAAACAACACAACGAACCCGTTGACCCAACGAACATCCAAACACTCAAAAACGACACTCCAACAACCAAATACTTCGATGGAGCGAACATCCTCATCCGAAGAAACAAAAATACATACTCCATTTCAGGACAAATCGTAAAGTAAAACCATAAAATAGCGTTTATGAAAAAAGTAAGTCTATTCCTATTATCTGTCTGCTTCGTCTCTTCGGCATTTGCCGAAACAGTCTTTACATTCAAATCTGATGCAGACTTAAATCAAACAAAAAATGGCATTACGGTCGCTTTAGAGCAAGGCTCTAATACTAGTGGACCTGTTTGGAAGGAATCATTTAACGTAGAGATTCTTCCTTCCGATATGAGACTATATCTTGGTAATACAATTACTGTGTCATCCTCTTCGCCAATAACAAATATCAAAATGGTCTTCGCGAAGAGTTGTGCCTCCAACAAAGACTATGCCGATCTTAATGCAAATATAGGTAATCTTGTTACTGGTGGTGTCGCAACAAGTTATTCAGATTGGAAAATCGACTCTTGGACGGGTAGCGCTAATAAGGTCGTTTTCACTCTTGTCGGCAAAGGACAACGGCAAATATACAGCCTCGTTGTCGATGGCGAAGCACTCTTGCCTGACACTCCCGAAGAAAAACCTCTTCCTACTGAAGCTGACTTATTGCCGACGTACGTTTACCCCGAACCTACAAATGTAGCTGTACCGGACACCACCATCATCAAGAAAGAGTTCGCTTTCATTCACAATAATATTCTCGTGCACTGCGACTTGGGCTCTATCATGAAAGCACAAGAACCCGATCCTAACGACGAAGAAGACCAAGGTGTACCCGCTTATTTCAACTGCAATGCCGAACATTCAATCACATTTACGACTTCCAAACCTATCAAAGGCATTGCTATTGATGGGTACGTGCGTAAAGCATTTAATGCTACTTGCGACAATGGTAGCATTACTTTCCTTACCAATCCCGATTACGAAATGGAAGGATGGCCTGCTCTTGTAATTCAGGATGTAAATGCTACTTCTACAACGATTTACTGCCCTAAACAGTTCCGCTGTTATGCACTTCACGTGTACTTTGTAAATAATCCCGATGCAATCGATATGCCTACCGCGATAGACAATATCGATGCTAAACAAAACAATAGCATTTCCCCATTACAACCAACAAAAATCTTACAGAACGGACAATTGTTTATCCTACGTAATAACCAAACCTTCTCTGCTCAAGGACAACTACTTCGCTAAAGGAAAGCACGCCCTACAAGTACGCAACCGCTCAAAAGTACATAGTCCCTTAAATGTACTCAACTGCGTTCACGCTATTACCTTTAGCTCCAATCCACAATAAGGCTCGCCAACCGCGAGCCTACTTTTTGACCTAAAGACCTAATAAATTTAGGAAAATACCAGAAAACCGCCATTCTTTAAGAAAAAAAACACCACTTTTCACCACTTTGTTAATAACTTTCACAAAATACCGAAAAATCAGCTACTTACATATCTTCCTAAAATGTTGAAAACCTGTAAAAAACCATGTTGATAAATTTTTTGTGGTGAAAAGTGGTGATATATCAAATATTTTTTGTACCTTTGCGGCGTTTTTCAAGATTAACATCGAAAAATTGCTATCATATGAGCACTTTTATTGGAAATATCACAGGGCGAATCGACGAAAAAGGACGTATCTTCGTGCCGGCTAACTATCGCAAAATCCTCGCAGAGATGGATTCCAAGCGTATCGTCATGAGGCGAGACACGGATAACGAATGTATCATATTCTACCCCGAACAAGTGTGGAATATTAAAGTTACTACTTTGCGAAACGCACTCGACGACTGGAATCCCGAAGACCAAATGTTGCTTATGCAATTTATGGCTGATGCTGAATTCCTCGAAACGGACAATCAAGGGCGTATTCTCATTGCGAAGAAAGACCTCGAATCTATCTCCGCAAAACAAGACGTTGTCTTCGTAGGATTATTCGACAGATTTGCACTTTGGAGTCCGGATAAATTCGAACAAAAGAAAATCGACCAACACGACTTGGCTGATCGCATTCGTGCGCGTATCGCCAATGCCAAATCCCAAATCTAAAATCTACAATCTAAAATCTACAATCTACAATCTAAAATCTAAAATAATGTCCTCAGTTTACCACATACCGGCTATGCTTAATGAAACCATACAAGCCTTAAACATTAGGCCTGATGGAATTTATGTGGACGTCACACTTGGCGGCGGAGGACATTCGCACGAAATACTCAAGCATCTCACTTCTGGCACGCTCTACTCCTTGGACCAAGACCAAGAAGCCATAAATAACCAAACGAACATTCCTGACAATTGGAAACTAATCCATACAAACTTTCGCTATTTAGCCAACTTCATGGATTATCTTGGTGTTGCGCAGATAGATGGACTGTTGGCGGATTTAGGAGTTAGTTTCCACCATTTTGACGAAGCAGAAAGGGGATTTAGTTTCCGCTTTAACGGACCGCTTGATATGCGCATGAATCAGCAAGCAATGCAAACAGCTGCTGATATCGTAAACACCTATTCCGAGGAAGACCTTACGCGCGTGCTCGCACTATATGGTGAATTAAAGAATGCTAAACCACTCGCGCGCAAGATTATCAACGCAAGACCCATAATAACCACATGGGATCTGCTCAAAGCGCTTACTGGCGATACAACACTTGAGCTTGACCCATTCCGAAAGAAAGAACTTACTTGCGTATTCCAAGCGCTTCGCATCGAAGTAAATGATGAACTCGGAGCACTACGTGACATGCTTCTTGCAGCGCGAGAACTGCTCGCTCCACAAGGACGAATAGCTATTCTTACCTACCATTCATTGGAGGATCGTATCGTAAAGAATTTCTTGCGTAGCGGAAACCTCGACGGAATGATTGAAAAAGACTTCTATGGAAATATACTGACACCTTTCAGACTCATAGAGAAAGGATTAACTGCATCCGATGAGGAAGTTGAACGAAACCCGCGTGCTCGTAGCGCCAAACTAAGAGTTGCCGAAAAAATATAACATGAACATTGCTGACCTACAAGGATGGTTGAACGGAGAGAAACTTCGAAGCGAGTTTGTCCGTAAACAATACCGACTCATCGCACTAATCTGCGTATGTGTCTTTATTTACATCCTTGCCGGATACCGAGCAATGCAACAACAACATAAACTTTCCGACCTGCGTAAAGAAGTGCGAGATAAGAAATTTGAATACCTCACCATCTCTTCTGAACTCGTTAGAGAAACGCGCCAATCGCAAATAGTAGCTAACCTTAAGCAGCAAGGTTCTAAACTGCAAGAAAACACCAAACCCGCTATCCGAATCGATGAGTGACAACCAAAGACATACAATCCTTCGATTTGCTATCATCTTCCTATTGATAGCTGTTGGTTTTGTGGCTGTCATCGTCAAGATTACAATTATACAAACTCGCGAGCGAGAGCAATGGCTCAAAATCGCTAAGAACCAAATCAAAACCAATCAACCTATTGCTGCCACGCGAGGAAATATCCTTGACTGTGAAGGACGATTGCTCGCCTCCAGTATGCCGCAATATTATGTCACAATGGACACCCGAGTTGAAGCCTTGCATCTTGGCGGAGACACACTCTTCTATCGATACGTGGATACGATTGCTAATGGACTCAGCCGAATTGTCGCAGACCGCTCAAGCGAAGAATATAGACGAATCATGGTCACGGCGTTTCGTAGCAAAAACAAAAAAGACCAAATAATCAACAAACTCACTAAGCGGCGTATCACCTATACCGAGAAAAAGCAAATCGAGCAACTCCCGCTCATCAAGCGCGGAGTGTACAAATCTGGTATTCAATTCGATGACCAACATCGCCGTGTGAAACCATTCGGAAGTTTAGCTTCACGTACTATCGGTAGCATCTACGGCGACGGAGGGTACGGAAATGCCGGACTTGAAAAACAATTCAATAAAGAGTTAGCCGGACACGACGGAATATCCACGCGTCAACGTGTCGGAGGTAGAACAGAGTATATCACAGTCAAAGAGGAGGAAGATGGAATAGATGTTGTCACTACTATCAATACTGACTTGCAAGACATCGTAGAAACGGCCCTACGCGAAAGACTCGAAATGGTTCAAGGTGATTGGGGATGTTGTATGCTCATGGAAACGCAATCAGGACACATTAAAGCCATCGCAAATCTCGACAGAAATACCGACGGAGAATACTTAGAGACAATGAACCACGCCGTCACTCGTGTTGAACCGGGTTCTACATTCAAAACTATCGCACTCATGGCGGCACTCGACGATAATAAATTCGAACTCTACGACACCGTCTCCGTCACGCGCGAACCGTGGGTCTATATGGGGAAATCCAAGCACACCGACTCGCACCCTAAAGACACCATCTACACAGTACGTTCGGCGCTCGCTATCAGTTCGAACCAAGCGCTCGCGAAAATCATAACTCGCAGCTACGAAGGGTCTGCGCACAAATTTATCCGAAGACTTTCCAAAATGGGACTCATGGATAGTGTGTATTGCGAAATTCCCGGAGCGCAAAAAGCACGAATTGAGTTCCCCAAAGATACTGTCACGCTATCAAAAATGGCATACGGATACTCCGTCGAACTGACTCCGATGCAGATTATGACATTCTACAATGCCATCGCTAATAACGGAAAAATGATTCGGCCGGTTCTCGTTTCCGAACTGCGAAAAGACGGAATGACACTCAAAACCTTCGAAACAGATGTTATCCGATCTTCGATATGCAAAAAATCCACGCTCAACGACATCAAAGCTTGCTTGCACGACGTCGTTTGGGACAATAAACTCGGAACGGCTTCTGTCAGAAAATGGCAAAATACAATCGTAGCCTACAAAGCACAGTCCGAACTCGTACACATCGCAGGAAAAACCGGGACAGCCCAATTACTCACGCGCAAAGGATACTCAGGACATAATCACAGAATGACTTTCGTCGGATACTTCCCGGAAGAAAATCCGCAATACACCTGTATTTGCATGATTGAAAATCCAAAGAACTATCCACTCTATGACGCAGGATTTGATTGCGGAGGAACAGTCAGACAAATAGCTGAAAAAGTAATCGCATATGCCGATTGCTACACGATTCAAGATGGACAACTAATATTAGATAAACGATAAAACTATGATACTTAACGATTTACTTGCCAACATCAAAACTACACAGATTCTCGGTTCTACCGATATCGACATTACCGGAATCCAATTCGACTCCCGCAAAGTGGGCGAAGGAAATCTTTTCGTCGCGCAAGACGGAACGACTGTGGATGGACATAATTTCATTACCGATTGCGTAGCAAAGGGCGCTAAAGCCGTGTTGCTTTCCAAAAAAGAGTTTCTTCCCTCGCAGCCCGACGGCGTGACTTATATCCTTACCAACGATGCCGATGAGGCACTCGGACAAATGGCAAGCAAATGGTTTGGAGAACCATCTAAAAAATTAACACTTGTAGGCGTAACCGGTACTAATGGCAAAACGACAATCGCCACCTTATTATATAAACTCACGCGCGCGTTAGGACACAAAGCCGGCTTGCTCTCTACCGTTGTTAATTATGTTGACGACCAATCTGTTCCCGCTACACACACTACACCCGATGCACTCGAACTCAATGCCTTACTCGCCCAAATGGTAGCTGCAGGATGCTCCTATGCTTTCATGGAGGTCAGCAGCCACTCTATCGCGCAACGACGTATTGCTGGACTCGACTTCGACGGCGCACTTTTCACCAATCTCACACGCGACCACATTGATTATCACAAGACATTCGATAACTATCGTGATACAAAAAAACGCCTCTTCGACGACCTCAAACCTACAGCGTTTGCCGTCACCAATAAGGACGATAAGAATGGTCTCGTCATGACCCAAAACTGCAAAGCCGCCGTTTATACCTATTCCACACGCACGATGGCGGATTATCGCGCACAAATTCTCGAAGAAGGTTTTGATGGAATGCTCCTGCAACTCGACGGACAAGAGGTTTTTGTTCCATTGGTAGGCCGATTCAATGTAAGCAATCTCCTCTGCATCTATGGAGCTGCAATTAATCTCGGTTTCGATAAAATCGAAATTCTTCGCGTGCTCTCCACACTTACACCTGTCAATGGACGCTTCGAGACAATCCGATCGCCCAAAGGATGGACGGCAATCATCGATTACGCGCACACTCCGGATGCTGTTGATAACGTCATTCAAACCATCAACGAAATACGCAAGGGCAAACTCTTTACTGTCGTCGGTTGTGGTGGAAACCGCGACAAAGGCAAACGTCCTATGATGGCGCAAATTGCAAAGCATGGCTCTGACCAACTCATCCTCACTTCAGATAACCCGCGTGACGAAGAACCCGATGATATTCTACGCGATATGGCTGCAGGACTCACAGACGAGGAACTGAGATCGACACTCATCATCTCCGATAGAGAATCTGCTATTAAAACGGCATGCACTCTCGCACAAGCCAATGATGTTATTCTCGTCGCAGGAAAAGGACACGAGGATTACCAAATCATCAAGGGAGTAAAACACCATTTTGATGATCATGAAATCGTTCGAAAATGCATATAGTCTCCCGATAACTACGATAGATATACGATAGATACACGATAGATATACGAAAGATACACGAAACATTAAGCCAATCTAAGGATAACGAAAAGCCTACAAACAACTGAGATTATGATATATTCACTCTTCAATCATTTTAATGATGTACTCGGAGCACGACTCTTTACGTACATCTCTTTCCGAGCTATCTTGGCGTTCGTCATTGCGCTTCTGTTCAGCGTATTGGTTGGTAATTCCTTTATCAATCTCCTGCGACGCAGAAACATAGCCGAAACGCAGCGAGACGAAAAACTCGATCCGTTCAATGTGGCTAAAAAAGGCGTACCAACTATGGGTGGTATTGTTATTATTGCATCACTTCTTGTTGCTGTTTTACTGCTCGGCAATCTCACCAATATCTACATGATTTTGATGCTTGCCACAACGCTTATTCTCGGTACACTCGGCTTTGCGGACGACTACATCAAGACGTTCCGTCACAACAAAGATGGTCTGAACGGATGGATTAAGATTGCCGGACAAGTCCTACTCGGACTAATCATTGGTCTTACGCTACGTTACAGCCCGGTCACAACCATGAACGAAGTGGTAGAAACGCGAATTGAAAACAATGTCGAAGTAGTTTACAAAACTCCAGATGTTAAATCTACTCGGACCACGATCCCATTCTTCAAAAACCACAATGCCAATTATGCCGACATGTTCCGTTTCCTCGGAGAAGAAAATATGTACCGCGCAGGATGGATTTTCTTTGTCTTACTCACCATCTTCGTCGTCGCAGCAGTCAGCAACGGAGCTAATCTCAACGATGGAATGGACGGCATGTGCGCAGGTAACTCTGCTATTATTGGTACCGCCTTGCTCATTCTCGCATATGTCAGTGGCTCAACGGTTTGGGCGGATTACTTCGATGTCATGTACATCCCCGGCAGCGAAGAACTCGTTGTCTTCCTCGCTGCATTTGTCGGCGCTTTACTCGGCTTCCTCTGGTGGAACGGATTCCCGGCGCAAGTATTCATGGGAGATACCGGAAGTCTCACCATCGGCGGTATAATTGCCGTTTCTGCTATTATCATCCATAAAGAGTTACTTATTCCTATTCTTTGCGGAGTATTTCTCATGGAGAGTGTATCTGTTATTCTGCAAACGCAAGTGTACAAATTCTATAAAAAACGCAACCGGCACGTTCGCATTTGGAAACGTACTCCTTTGCACGATCACTTCCGCACTTCCGTTGAACAAGTGCTTAATATTGACCCAACTTGCCAAATCATCTTCAAAGGCAGAACCAAACTTGATCACGAACAGAAAATCGTCCTCCGATTCTGTCTCGTAACACTTATTTTGGCAGCATTCACCATTCTAACACTCAAGATACGATGAAAAGAATAGTTATTTTAGGCGCAGGAGAAAGTGGCAGCGGAGCGGCTATCTTGGCGAAAGAGAAAGGCTTTGATGTCTTTGTCTC
>Ga0310691_10003246_pt1 | contig 19888 bp, 15 predicted proteins | sample 176DNAGHGlowgp2_FD_203887 | JGI IMG/M metagenome (GOLD analysis project Ga0310691, IMG submission 203887) | Sheep rumen microbial communities from Palmerston North, Manawatu-Wanganui, New Zealand - 1766 DNA GHGlow gp2 (v2) (version 2) | ecosystem: Host-associated > Mammals > Digestive system >...
ACGATGGATAGCCTTCCTACCAAGGAAGCCACCTATGGTCAGCGCCACGATACCCACGAAACCCATAACGAAACCAAACTCCTGGGGCGACAAGCCCACACCACCATTGCGGAAGGTGTCTATCAGGAAAAGGATGCTCACCTTGCCCACCATTGCCTGCGCAAAAGCATAAAAGAGCAAGAAGCATACGCCACGATACCAGCCACGCCGGTTCTGTTGTTGTGGCGTCTCCTCATCCTCATCCGCACATCGTGTATGTGGTAGTGTCCAGACATGCCAGAAGAAGAGTAACATGAAGAAGCCCGACAGGGAATAGAACAGCACCCGCCACGCATAGAGCATGTCATAACGATAAAATATCTGCAGGTTGCCTGCCAACACCAGCAGCACACCCTGTCCGATGACCATAGCGAATTTACGGAACAATTCCTGAACGACGGAATGATGAGGGGCTAAGGGGTGTGAACGGGAAAACTCGTCAGCAGCTACATTATGTAGGGCGGTGAGCCATGATATCAGTACCAATAGGCTCCACATAGCGCTTTCCACAGACAACGAACCAGCCAGGAAACCGAATGCCGTTGCCAACAGGAACTGCGTCAGCAGGATCCACAGGCGATAATTCATCACCCGTTCTACCCATGGTTTCCACCACACTTTCAGTACCCATGGCAGATACATGACAGATACGCCACAGAGGCAGGCACTCATGCTCAGTCTCATCTGGCGCAGCATCAGCAGTACGATGACAAAGATAACGACGCGTGGCATCCCCTTTGCAAAATACAAAGAGGAGAGCCATGGTGTCATTCTGCCCTGATTGCCCATCACGTTCTATTTCTTTTTACCAAACTCTGGGTCTATCTTCACAAACCAGGCTACCAGAAAGGTGACGCCACACAGCGCCATGACAATCAGGAAGAAGGTCTGATAGCCCACTGCATCCTTCAGGAAACCTGAGAACATAGCCGGCACCTGCAAGCCCAGATACGACAGGCCCGTACAGATAGCATAGAACGAAGTCTTAAACGGTCCCATACTGAAATAGAGCATATAGAGGGTGAGCGCCGTGAAGCCAAGACCATAGCCAAACTGTTCGATGAAGATACACGAGCTGACCAGCACCATATTATCAGGCATGGCATAGCTCATATAGACATAGACCACATCGGGCAGGGTGATGGCACATACCATAGGCCACAGCCAGCGTTTCAGTCCGTCACGACTGGCCAACCAACCACCGACGATACCTCCCAGCAACAAACCGATGAGTCCCACGGTGCCATAGCTGATGCCATACTCGGCCAAAGAGAGTCCCAGTCCGCCATCCTCCTGAGGACGTGTCAGGAAGGTCTTACTCATCGCATTCAATAAGGCCTCCGGGAAACGGTAGAACATGATGAACACCACGGCACAGAGCAGTTCGCGCCAAGGCATACGGGTAAAGAACACCTTAAACATATCCAGGAGTCCACGCGCCACCTCCTTTGCCGTGACGTGATTACGTACATCGGCATCCGACTTTGGCATCAGGTAGCAATGCCACAGCCAGAAGGCGATAAACAGGGCTGCTACGCCATAGAACACCAAGCTCCAGGTAAAGGCGTTCTGATCTGGATAAAGGGTCTGCAGATAACCTGCCAAGGGTACCAAGGCGCCATTGCCGAAGATGACGGCCAGACGATAAAACGTGTTACGGATACCTACGAACCAAGCCTGCTGATGTTCATCGAGCTCCAGCATATAATAGCCATCGGCGGCAATATCATGCGTGGCACTCGAAAAGGCCATCAGGAAGAAGCAGAACATAGTGCCTTGGAACCAGAAGTCCGTGTTGAGCGTGAAGGCAATACCTGCCAGGGATGAGCCCAACAACAGTTGCATAGCCAACACCCACCAGCGCTTCGTCTTACACAAATCAACAAATGGGCTCCAGAAAGGTTTGATTATCCACGGCAAACCCAACCAACCCGTATAAAGACCTATCTCGGCATCTGTCAGTCCCATCTGCATATAAAGCACCACAGCGACAGATGTCACAATCACATTAGGCAGTCCCTCTGCCATATAGAGCGTGGGTATCCACGCCCAGGGATTTGTTTTCGCCATCTTAGTATTCCTGTTTTATTTCTGCACCTCTATAATAATATAAGAGGATATCATCGTAATCATAACCTTTCTCGCCCATCACGGCAGCACCTATCTGACAAAGGCCTACGCCATGACCCCATCCGCGTCCTTTGAGGATGAAGCGACCATCACGTTTCTTCACCTTGAAAGCACTGCTATAGAGATGTGTCTCACTGAGGGCACGACGAATCTCGAGTTCCTTACCAATGATGAAGGAGCGCTTACTGCCCACAATCTGCAGGCGCCAGATACGTCCGCTCTCACCACGATCCAGGGGCACAAGGTCCAGGATATCACCCAGGTCGAGCTTCGTCTTACGGTTCACCAGTTCGGTGAGTTCCTCCTGCGTATATTCCACACGCCACTCATAGAAATCGGGCGTCTCCTGGTCATAGTCATTAAGCACCTGCGAGAGGATACGCTTGTCACTGGTATGACAGAAGGGGTCGCTCACCGACACCAGATAAGGTTTCTTGATATTCTCCCAGCAATACTGGAACTCCTCCGTCTGACCACCACAGCATTTCGAGAAGCGTGCATCACAGAGTTCGTTATCATAGACCAGCACCTGTCCGCGAGTAGCCTTGATAGCCTCTGCCACAGCAGGTGACGTAGCACGAGTGATACCCTGATAGCGCTGACAATGGTCGTCGGCACAGACATCAAACAGAGTATGGTCCTCACGATCGTACCAGCGCAACAACTCATCCTCTTTCTTCACAAACGAGAAGAAACTATTATCCTTGCGCTCACCACTCTCGGCACGTTTCTTGATCTGATAGAGCAACCACGAGCGAGAGATGACGGCATGAGCCTTCAACAGTTCAGGTGAAGAGGTGGCACTCATCTCACTGGAAATCACACTCTCCAGATACTCCTCTACTGGCAGTTCATTAATAGCCAACACCTTATCTACCTCAACCACCAGGCGGAGCGTGCCTCGGAAAGTCTGTTTCTCCTGACGTTCCCAGTGGAAGCCTACGCCGATGGTGACATCATGGAGTGTGAACGAAGCATCAGCACCTTGAGGTTGGAAGCGCAGTTCACGATAGTTCTGACCTCGCCAGAGCAGTCCACCCTCAGCCAGTTCTACAGTCTGGATACCTGTGATCGTCTCACCCTTTGCGGCATAGTCGCCATTCAGACAGAACACGATCTGCTGTCCACTGACGATACCTACAGAGACCTGTGGTTCCTCACCCATCTTTGACGGACGCTTCACAATGACCACATCCTTCTTCAGACGCTCCTTCAGTGCCTCCATATCCTCCTCAGAGAGGGCGCATTCCTTCAGGATAGCCTCAGCCATCTCGGGCGTGATACGTTCAAAGTCCTCACGACGCGGTGTGATCAGGTAGCCCGACATATCCAGGGCGCCAGGACTAACCAACAACTGTTGATCGCCAGTCTTATAATAGCAGTCAGGACGGTGTTTCTTTCTGGGGAACACCACAGATATATACTCATCATCCGTATGCCAAGCCACGATATTCATCATCGGTTCCGAGTGGTCAGCCATCTTTGGCAAAGCATGATAGAGCGTGGCAAACATACGTTCGCTGCTGCGACGACTGCGTGCTCGAATCACCAATGCCGCACAGGGATAATCCTCTACCACACTGAGCGTGGCATCATCACCACGACGAGCCACCTCTGTGAGGTTACGCGACAGGCGTTGCCACTCTTTCTGCAAGGGAAGGATGCCTGATGTACCTGCCTGCAGATGCGCATGGTCAGGTGCTGAGGCGCCACAGAGCGGACCATTATAGAACACCATCAGTTCTGGATAGTTTATCAGCAGTTGTATCATCTCACCATACATACCACGAATCTGCTGGGGCTGATGCCTACGGGTAGGAATGGTGAAATGCATGGGGAGGATGGGATATGGATTGACCAGCAGCTCATAGTCTACATTCTGCACTTTCGTCAACTGCTGTTCAGGACGATTCTTCTTGCACAGGAAACAAGGACGGGCTGCTAAGGCCTCCTTGGTAATCGTGGCACCTGTAGAACAGATACGGGCTGGATTAAACTGCACCTCAAACGTAGAAGTTCCCACATTCAACTCACGTGTCTCCACATGACTCAACTCACGATAGCGATCACGCGTCTCAGGCCACAGCGTCAGCTGACGGTCGAAATAGCGATCCAGGGGAGAAAGTTGAAAGTTGAAAGGTGAAAGGTGAGAGTTTTTAGCCTGACGTGCCTTGATTTCAAGGGTGCGCAGACGGTCCTTATACAGGTTATTGGCGTTAACCTTATCTACAGAGAGGGCGGCATCACTATTGCCTCCCCATCGGCGACAGAGGTAGAGCTCGTCATAGATACGGCCTATGCGATAATTGCGCGAGAACCAGAGGCCCATGGCGTAGTCCTCACCATAACTGGTATTGGGCAACTGCACCTGGCGCAACAAAGGGGTGAAGAAAGCACGCGGTGCTCCCAGACCATTGATACGCAAGGCGTTATTTGGTCCGTTCTCATCCGTCCATTCCTTATGGGCGATGAGTCCTGGTGGCAGGGTGTTCAAATCGAAGTCGCACATCCTGTAAGAGCCCACAATCATTGCGGCCTTCTGTTTATAGAAAGCATCCACGATGGTCTGCAGAGTCTTAGGCGAAGAATAGAGATCATCACTATCCAACTGCACCGCAAAGCGTCCGCAATGGGTATCATTGATAGCCATATTCCAACAGCCTCCAATGCCGAGGTCTGTGCGTTCTGGGGTGATTACGTGGAGTTTGTCGCTGTGGCACAGCGACATACCAGACAGAATCTCTCCCGTGCCATCCGTAGAGTGATTATCCACCACGATGACATTATATTTGAATTTCGTCTCCTGTTCCAGCGCACTCTTCACAGCATCAGCAATGGTCTTGGCACGATTAAAGACTGGGATGATAACAGATGCCTCCAGTTCAAAGGGCTGTTCATCGAAATCCACTTGCTGCAGACTGGTAGTATCCACCAAGGCATTGATAGCTTCCAGATGACGGGTAGCCACCTGTTCCATCTCTATCTGTACCTCACGGTTGGCAGGGTTCACATAGTCAAACTGCTTTTCGCCTGAAGCACGTGTATCGTGCTCCACCTCGGTATAAAGTAACTCATTCAGGTGCAGGATCTGTCCCTGACGACTCAGGTAGAGACGCAGGTCGTAGAGTCCGCCATACTGATATTTCGCAGTTGTCTCATGAGCCCACTGGCGCAGCATGTCGCCACGTACCAGCCACAACGAACCGAAATCGAAATCATCACGTACAGAACCCAGTTGATAGTCGATGGCAGGGTGTTTCTCCGTTTTCCATTCGCCATCAACTTCCTTTTTCTCATAATGGTCGGCATAGACCATCATGGCACCGCTATCAAAAGCCACCTGCACCATACGTTCCAAGGCGCCCTGACCCAATTGCAGCGAAGCATCCTTCACCACCAGGGCCACATAGGGCGATGCCGACTGAGAGGCTATCTCACAAAGTGATTCGCTGGAGCGCATGCCATCAACAAACCACACATCTTGTACCAACGTGCTCGTTAGTAGTTCCGTCTTTAGTTGTTCTGCCTGATGCTCATCCGTACGAGGCAGAAATATATCTATGTTTTCTTTCATTCTACAAACAAAAAAATTTCTGCAAAGATAATAAAAACTCAGCATTTCGCAAAAACTTGTGCTTATTATTTTATGAATCGCGCCCATACAATAATAAAAAAGATTAAACACTTTGCTAATTCAACATTTTTTCGTACTTTTGCACCTTACATGGAAAAATCGGCCAACGATAGTAATACAAGCAAAAAGAGACTGCTGGGTCTGACTACTGCGGAACTGAAACAGGTAGCGCAGCAGTTGGGCATGCCTGCCTTCACTGGTGGACAGATAGCTAAGTGGCTTTATGAGAAAGGTGTGATGAGCATCGACGAGATGACGAATCTCTCGAAGCAAAACCGCGAACGTCTGAGCAATGAGTATTGCGTAGGCGCCATGCCGCCTATCGACTGTCAGCGCAGCGTGGATGGTACGATCAAGTATCTGTTTCCGGTCGTGACGACCGGAAACTCCGGAGATTCCGGAATTTCCGGACATTCCGGCTTATTCGTCGAAACCGTTTTCATCCCCGATGGTGACCGTGCCACGCTCTGCGTATCCAGTCAGGTGGGCTGTAAGATGAACTGTCTGTTCTGTCAGACGGGTAAGCAGGGTTTTGAGGGCAACCTCTCAGCAGCTGATATTCTGAATCAGATCTATGCCCTACCCGAGCGCGATCTGCTGACCAACGTGGTATTCATGGGTCAGGGCGAGCCGATGGATAATCTGGATAATGTGCTGAAGACGACAGAGATTCTGACGGCAGCCGATGGTTACGCCTGGAGTCCTAAGCGTATCACGGTGAGTAGTGTGGGCGTGAAGAACAAACTGAAGCGTTTTCTCGACGAGAGTCAGTGCCACGTAGCCATTTCCATGCACTCGCCCCTGCACGAGCAACGCCTGTCGCTGATGCCTGCCGAGAAAGCCATGACTATCAGTGAGGTGGTGGAACTGCTGAAGCAGTACGACTTCACCCATCAGCGCCGCTGTTCGTTTGAGTATATCTGTTTCAGTGGTCTTAATGACACCTTGGAACATGGTCGTGAGATCGTCCGTCTGGTCAAGGGACTGGAATGTCGTGTCAACCTGATTCGATTCCACCAGATTCCCAATGTTGACCTGCCAGGAGCCGACCTCAACAGGATGGAACAGTTGCGCGACTACCTCACCGCCAACGGTGTATTTACCACTATTCGTGCCAGTCGCGGACAGGATATCTTTGCTGCCTGCGGTCTGCTGAGCACGGCAGTAAAAGACGGAAAGGTAAAAAAGTAAAAGAGTAAAAAAGTAAAAAGAACAAAGATATGGAAGAAAGAAAGATTCGCGTAGCCATTACGCACGGCGACATCAACGGCGTGGGCTATGAAGTAATATTGAAGACTTTTGCCGACCCTATGATGCTGGAACTCTGTACGCCCATCGTCTATGGCTCGCCCAAGATTGCCGCCTTTCATGGCAAGACACTGGGCATCGAGACACCTTTTACTATTATCAGAAATGCGAAGGATGCTCACGACGGCAAGCTGAATATGCTCGCTGTTGTTAACGACGAGACGAAGATTGAGCTTGGAACCTCTACACCAGAGGCTGGCGAAGCTGCTAAGGTGGCTATCAACAAAGCCTTGGAAGACTACAAAGCTGGTCTGTTTGACGTACTGGTCACAGCACCTGTGAGCAAAAACAGTATCAAGGGCTTCAATGGTCATACCAACTATATCGAGAATGCGCTGAATGACGGAAAGAAGGGACTCACCATTCTGACCAACGATGACCTGCGTGTGGCTCTGGTAACTAATAATGTGGCCATCAAGGATATCGCAGAGTCTATCACCAAACAGAAAATCGTGGAGAAAGCCATGATCTTCCATCAGGCGCTGCGTCGCGACCTGCGTGTAAGCAGTCCCCGTATCGCCGTCTTGGCACTAAACCCCCGCTGTGGTGAGGATGGCGTGCTGGGCGATGAGGAACAGACCGTTATCACCCCTGCTATCAACGAACTGGCAGAGAAGGGTATTCAGGTATTCGGTCCTTATGCTGCCGATGACTTCTTTGGTCGCAGTGCCTACTATCGTTTCGACGGTGTGCTGGCGATGTATCACGACCAGGGACAGACACCTTTCAAGGCTGTGGCTTACGAGAATGGTGTACGTTTCACCACCGGTCTGGACCTTATCCGTACAGCCCCTGCCCATGGTGTCAACTACGCTGCAGCAGGCAAGAATATCACGGACGAGCAGTCACTTCGCAACGCTATCTACGTGGCTATCGACGTATGGCGCAATCGCCAGAATTATGACGAGCCCTACGAGAATCCACTGCCTAAACTCTACCACGAGCGTCGCGACGAGAGTGAGAAGGTTCGCTTCCACAAGAAGCCCGAGGAATAAATTTTTCTGCCATTTTTGCAGCCGTTTCAAAAAAAATATGTAATTTTGTCAGCCAATTATGAACAACGCTGAGTTACAACGCATCAAACAGAGGTACAACATCGTGGGCAACTGCGAGGCTTTGAACCATATTCTGGACGTCGCCCTACAGGTAGCGCCCACCGACTTGAGCGTGCTCATCATTGGTGAAAGCGGTGTGGGTAAGGAGATTATCCCGCGTGTGATCCACGACAACTCCCCACGTAAGCGTGAGAAATATTTCGCTATCAACTGTGGTTCTATCCCTGAGGGAACTATCGATTCCGAACTCTTTGGTCATGTAAAGGGTTCCTATACGGGTGCTATCAACGACTCACCAGGTTATTTCGGTGTGGCTAATAAAGGCACGCTGTTCCTTGATGAGGTGGGCGAACTGCCTCTGGCTACGCAGGCCCGACTGCTTCGTGTGCTCGAGACAGGCGAGTATATCCCCGTTGGTGGCACAGAGATTCGTAAGACCGACGTACGTATCGTGGCCGCAACGAATGTCAACATCCGACAGGCCATCAGCGAAGGTCGTTTCCGCGAGGACCTCTATTACCGCTTGAACAGTATTCCCATCCAGATGCCAGCCCTGCGCGAGCGTGGCGAGGATATCGTACTGCTGTTCCGTCTCTTTGCCATGCAGATGGCTGAGAAATACCATATGGAACGTGTCACCCTGACGGACGAGGCCAAACAGATGCTGATGCGCTATAAATGGCCAGGCAATGTACGTCAGTTGAAGAATATCACCGAACAGATTTCCGTGCTCAGTCAGGAGCGTATCATAACGCCCCAGATTCTCTCTCGCTTTATTCCACAGGATCAGGAGACCACACAGTTGGCTCTTATCAAGAACAACAGCGACCACTCATTTGAGAACGAGCGCGAGATTCTCTATAAAATTCTCTTCGAACTGCGCGGCAATGTGAACGACATGCGTCGCGAGATGAGTCAGTTGAAGAAGCAGATGGAAGATGTGAAGACATCTCCCTCGCCAATCACCCCCATCCAACCCATTCAGCCCATTCAACCCATTCAACCAATCTCCCCTATCCTCGAAGACGCCGAGGCCGAGGAATATATCGAGCCTACGCCAGAGCAGGAGAACCTGAACCTCAGCGACCTGAGTCGTCAGATGTTGGAGAAGGCGTTGGAGCGCAACAACGGCAATCGTAAGAAGGCTGCACAGGAACTGGGTATCAGCGACCGCACGCTCTATCGCCGATTGAAGCAATATGGACTGATGCTGGTATTCTTCATCGTAACACTCTTCATGTCGTCATGCTACACCTTCAACGGTGCCAGCATCGACTACAACAAGACGAAGACAATCCAGATAGCCGACTTCCCCCTGCGCACCAATTATGTATGGGGACCTATGGCCAGCATCTTCAACAACCAGTTGAAAGATCAGTATGCCAACCACACCAAACTCATTCAGGTGAAACGAAATGGCGACCTGCAGATATCGGGTGAGATTGTACGTTACGAACAGCGCAACAAGTCGGTATCTTCTGAAGGCTATTCAGCACAGACGGAGCTATCGATGACTGTCAACGTGCGCTTCACGAATAATGCCAAGCACGATGAGGACTTCGAGCGCCAGTTTACGGCCACCTCTACCTATGAGACCACACAGTCGCTCAATGCCGTGCAGGAAGAGTTGGTCACACAGATGGTCAAGGAAATCACCGACCAGATATTCAATGCCACAGTAGCAAACTGGTAATCTACGCCCCCTAAGTTAGGGGGATGGGGGTCTGAACAGGCAAATGAGAAGGTCCCCGAAAGAAAGAAATTGTATAAAAAACATATTAACTAATAAAAAAGGGGCGTTCAGACCCCCACCCCCCTAACTTAGGGGACTTAAATATGGATATAGTAGAACTCATACAACACCCAGAGAGAATGGATCGCGACACGCTTTACGAGTTGCGCTCAATGTTGGCACTATATCCTTACTTCCAGACGGCACGTCTGCTCATGCTGCAGAACCTGTACCTGCTCCACGATCCCTCGTTCGATCAGGAACTGCGCCGTGCTGCCATCTATATCACCGATCGTAAGGTACTCTTCCAGATGATTGAGGCTGCCCACTATATGGTGAAGGCTGTACCATCATCCGAAGCCCAACACCCAACGTCCAAGACTAAACACTCTACACCAGAGGAGCGCGACAGTCGTACCATCTCCCTGATTGACGACTTCCTCGATTCTCTGCCTAAGGAGGAAGAGGAGGATACATCCCAGAAGAAAGGTAAGCGTAAGCCTACACCTGCCGATGCCGCTGTCGATTATGTGGCCTATCTCCTTGAGAGTGAAAGCGATGAGGACCGCGAGAGGGCTGCCGAGGTGCCACAACTGATTGGTCACAGCCTCATCGATTCCTTCATAAATAATGACAAGGGAAAGATAGTGCTCAATGAGACCCCTACCCTCAAACCCGAACTCGACGACACAACGCCAGATACGCAAAATGGTGTACAACAAGGGTATTTTACGGAAACTTTTGCCAGAATTTACATCAAACAGGGCAATTATTCCAAGGCTTTAGAAATTATTCAGCAATTAAGTTTGGATAATCCGAAAAAAAATGTTTACTTTGCAGACCAAATTCGCTTCTTGCAGAAATTAATAATAAATAGTAACAAAAAATAATTAACAACAATGGGAATTTATTTTCTTTTAATCATCCTCATCGTGATTGCCGCCATCCTCATGGTAGGCATCGTGCTGATTCAGGAATCTAAGGGTGGTGGTTTGGCATCAAACTTCGCCTCTTACAACCAGATTGGTGGTGTACGTAAGACCACCGACTTCATCGAGAAAGCTACTTGGACGCTTGCTGGCTTCATGGTAGTTGTCAGCGTAGCATGTGCATACGTAGCTCCTAAGGCTCAGAGCACAAACCTGATTGATCAGGTAGAAGTTAACACCGCAACCAGCCCCGTTAATGCTAACGGACTGGAAGCCAGCCCCGTTGATGAGGCTCCTGCAGCAGCTCCTGAGGCAGCTGAAGCACCTGCTGGTGAAGAATAATTAAAAAAAGTACGCAATTTATTTGGTCAATTCAAATAAATTGCGTACCTTTGCACTCGCTTTTAAGGAAGCAACCAACATGGTGCCCGTAGTTCAGTTGGTTAGAGCGTCAGATTGTGGTTCTGAATGTCGACGGTTCGAGTCCGTCCGGGCACCCCAAGAAAAAAGCTTGTAGGTCAAATACTTACAAGCCTTTTTTGTTTTTGCAAGGATTTGCCCCATTCAGCACAAAACGTCCTCTTTTTGAGTCAAAATCCATTGATTGTTTACTTATTGTTTACCGCTAAAAAAAACAACGTAACATGTTGACAATCAAAGCAATGGTCAAGAAAGACGGTTTACGTGTTGACCGCACCTACAACGTAAAGCTAACTTTCACCTACAATCGCAAGGTAAAAAGGCTATCTACGAGCCTATTTGCAAGTGCAAACGATCTAACGAAATCACTAACTTTCATAGATGGTACACCAATCAAACGCAAGGTAGATAAACTAGTAGAAAGCTACAGAGAAATGTGTGACAAGCTACAAGTTGACGCTAACAATTACACGTTAGACGAAATTATTGAATTACTAAAAGCTGACGAAGAAAGACAGAAGCCAGTGGACTATATACAATTCTGTAAATGGTGGATAGACACCACTTCTATTAAAGGTAAGAAGAACTACCAATCAGCCTTGAACGCCTTTATATCATATATGGGTACAGAACATCTTGACGCCTCTAAGCTTTCAGCATCTATACTAAACGGATTTATGGAGCATCTAAAGAAACAGAGTGATGAAAGAGCAAAAGCATTGACCGAAACAGGGAAACGTGTTCCAACCAATCGCAGTGTGTCACTATACCTTGGGAGCCTACGCCACCTGTTCAATGAAGCTAAAAAGAAATTCAATGACTATGACCGTAACATCATCCGCTTATCCAACTCACCATTTGAATTTGTTGCCATACCCAAGCAGCAAGCGACCAGGAAAAGGGCTATTTCTCCAGACCAGATAAGAAGCATTTGGCAATACCCTTACGAATACAAAAAAGATGGAACTCTCAAACAGGAAAGCATAACCAATCTGGCTAAAGACTGTTTCATTCTATCGTTCTGTCTTATTGGGATGAATTCAGCAGATTTGTTTAACTGCACAGAGTTTAACGATGACACCATCACCTACTATCGTACAAAGACAACGGCACGCAGACTTGACAAGGCTAAGATGGAAGTTAAGCTACCACCATTCCTTACTACCCTATTTGAAAAGTACAGGGATAAGACAGGGCAACGAATTTTCAAATTTCACCTATTATATAATACTGACAAGAATTTCAATCGTGCTATCAATATGGGCTTAAAGATTATTGGCGAAAAGTTGAAACTGACGGACTTAGAATACTATGCAGCCCGTCACTCATGGGCTACCATAGCTCTGAATAAATGCAAGATTGACAAGTACACAGTCCATGCAGCCCTCAACCATGTGGATGAGAACATGCGAGTCACCGACATCTACATTGAGCGTGACTTCGTGAACGAGAACAAGGCTAACCAGAAAGTCATCAAATACGTTTTTGGTAAGTAATGCAACCAACCGAGACAGGACTATTAGGGCACATTACCCTAATGTCCGTCTGGTCGTGTCCAGTCCCTATGCAGCATCCTTTTGTTCCTCTTCAATCTTAATAGTGACCAAATGCTGCGTGAGAACCTTTGTTATTTCACTTTGTTTATCATCAGATGTAGCACACTCAAAACCAATTTCCTCGTCCTCAGTCACTCTTTTAAGAGCATTCTTCACTTGAGTCAACGAATATTCGTCTTTTCTGAGCAATGTGTTGACGGCTCGAATTATATAACGTTTACCAGAATCCTTGCTAAACTTCTTTGAAATAGCATCTAGCAGTTTTTCTGCATCTTTCTCTTTACGACCAAGTGTAAGCTTATTTTCAGATTCTTTTCCCATCGTCATTTCCAAGATTGTGGTGGCCCTCATGGTACAATCGAGATACAACTTAGCTGTTGTAATGTTCATATTGTGCTTTTTAGCAAACAAGAACACTGTTTTACAAGCTTCATTCCCTGTTGCAAGAGCTGCCACACCCACTTTTTCAGTGTTACTAAGACCACGACTGTAAAGGTTGGTACATCCCACTGCTTGGGCGTATTCTTTCACCGATGCAAATTCGTGGATTTCTGGCTCCATAATTTTGTCTTCAAGCCCGAATCTCCAATAGGTGTCTGCTGTAGGACAAAGAACCAACACATTTTCCGTACCTTTCTCAATAGTGTTACCTTCTTCGTCTTTCAGTTCAAGACCCTCGTTCCAGAATATCTCTGGCTTTGAGAAATGGTAAATACAGGACAGCATTTTTGTACGGTCAATGCTATTCTTCAAGTCTTTTGAATCTTTTGGCTGCTCCATTCCGTAATCTGTGTGAGCAACGATAATACTTTTTTCTTCGCCTTTAATAATGGCAATTCTGGTTGTCTGTGCAACCGTGGAATTTGATTTTTCTTCCATTTCTTTTGAATTAAAATCGTTAGTACTTGTAGCGTTTTCTACGTTTTCCTTTGCTACTTCTGTAGCGTTGACTTTTTCTTTATTCATTTTTGTTAAATTTTTAATTTTCACCAGAACTATTTCTGATTTCTGGTGCAAAGATAGAACAAAAAAATAACCCTTAGAAACTTTAATCTGTTAGTTCCCAAGGGCTACAAAAAGTTAACGCTTTAACAGGTCTAAACCACCTATGTCTGATGAAAATATTATCGATTCACTTTTCTTTAGGGGCTCTACATTGTGTTTCAAAGGATTAATCTTACCATCCTTCCAGTCCTTGTACTTGACAAACTCCCACTGGACTTTTATCTCTTTACCGTTAATCGGCAATACTGATATGCTGCCAACGCTAACTTGGTCAAATTTCATCCTAAACTGTCTAAGCCTGGACTCTGTTACAACCTCTGCAGACAAGCCAAACCACTTCAGAAAGTAACCACACATCTTCATTTCTGCAGATGTCAACAATCCTCTTCTTTTTATTGGGAAAAATTTATTCAGGAAGGTCGATAGGTAGAAAAAGAACTCTATCTGCAAAAGTTCTTTAGTGAATACATCTTGACGGTCAGCAATACAATCCACCTCATAAGATATTTTGCCCTCTAGTTTAAGAGCTCCTTTTATCTGTTTAATAAGAGCCTTGTTACTTGTGGTAGTTGACTTTCCATCTTTATTAGTGAAGGTTACAGACTCTAAATCATGGATCTCTCCTATAGTGTCAGCAATCGTTGGCTTTAGCTTAACAACTAATTTTCGGTGGACAATCTTGTCTATGAATAAGCAAAGATTACATAATGCCCATGCATTGATATGAACATTGTGTTTTTTCTGCATTTCCATCTGGAAATCATGCACGTCACCATCTTTGTTGAAGTCTATCAACCTAATAAAATAATCTTTTTGATTGCTCTCTACTATATCTGCATACTCAAATAGTGACAGTCCATCAAAATCGTTATCACCATACATAAGCTGAATATGCTCAGCAAAGAACTTACAATAACACCAAATGTCTATGCCGTAAACAGGTTCCCCCTTTTCGTCACAGAACATCGCTTTTTCGTCAAAATCTGAACGAATTACATGAATCTTATTTTTGTTATTCTCTGTTTCCATGCTACAAAGATACACATATTATTGTAAAATACGCCATTTTCAAAATTTCTTTTTCTTACGAGCACGCCACTCCACATAACAATTAGCCCCCCACCCATTGGAAAATGGTAAAACGCATTTCTTAGAGGAAACCTCAGTCAGATATCTAAAACGTAGTCAATATTTATAGCGACTGTACCTCTAGGAGGTAAACACGTACCTCATACAATTCACTCTATCAATAACCATTTAATTCATTTCGTTATGAACAATTTACTGTTAATGCCTGCTGCTGTGGCTACTAATAACAGCAATCAGTTTGAGTACGCTGACTACGAAGAAGTTTTAGAACAGCCTGAAACCTCTACTAACTCCTACGTCAGATTTTTGGATGCAAACACCAACAGCATCACCATGGATGAGTTGAAATCTCAGTGTGTTGTTCCAACATGGGCTAATCAGGAGTTAACAATCTCTCATCAGGACTTCATTGAATCTGTTCACGATGCCGCAAAGTCTTTCTATCAGGGTGAGGCTGTAACAGCACCGTCCATTCGTGTTTCTCACATTGTCAGAGGAAGAACTCCTAACGCCTTGGGGAAACGAGCATCTGAGCTTCTAGAGTGTGAAAAGACTCAGTTCTACCAGCGTTTAGCATTTGCTTTCACAATCCCCACAATCTATGAAACGATCGATGGTCAGAAGCTAGAGCTTTGTGTTGGTGGTGTCCGTAACTACAATGACCTGAACCTCTACCGTTCTTCTAAAGGAGTGGAAAAGTTCAGTGTGTTTGTGGGATGGAGAGTAAGAATCTGTAGCAATCAGGTGCTAACAGGTCAAGGCGTGAAACTCTCTATGGAAGTGATGGACTTGAAGCAGCTCTACCAACAGGTGATGGAACTCTTCAATCAGTTTAACCCTGCAAAAGACATTCACTTGATGCAGGCTCTTTCCAACACTTACCTGACTGAAACTCAGTTTGCACAGGTGATTGGACGCATGAGACTCTATCAGGCACTACCGCAAGGACTTTCCAGAAGAATTCCTAGGCTGCTGATTACTGACAGTCAGATTAACAATGTTTGCCGTGAATACTATCACAGTGAGAATTTCGGTGGTAAGGGTGGCTCACTATCAATGTGGAACTTCCACAATCTTCTGACTGAGGCTAACAAATCAAGCTACATTGACAGCTACCTCCAAAGAGCTGTTAATGCTACAGATGTCAGTGTGGGGCTTAACAATGCTCTGCACGGTGATACGACTTACCAATGGTTTCTTGGTTAGTTGATAGAGCGGAGGGCATCACCTTATTATATATAGGTGGTGTCCTCTTTTTCTTTTCTAATGTGTTCAATTAACGAGTGTGTTCAAATAAATCTCAGAAGGTCTTTTGGGCACACTCTTTTTCGTTACCACTTAATACTTTGATTAAAATGAGTACAAAAATAGCAGTTATCTATGCCAGAGTCTCCAGCATCGGTGATAGGCAAAACACAGACCGTCAAATTTCTGACCTCCTAGATTACGTGAAATATCAGAATCTAGAGATTTGCAAGATATATGAAGAACATATTTCTGGAGCAAAGAAAAACGTAGAACGTCCTATCTTGCAGCAGGCTATTGAATATTGTAAGCAAAACAGTGTTTCCATCCTTTTAGTTAGTGAGCTATCTAGACTTGGAAGAAATGCCTTTGAAGTTCTAGCTACAGTGAAAGACCTTATTGATTCAGGGATTAACCTCTACATGCAGAAGGAACAACTAACTTTGCTTGATACAGAAGGTAAACCAACTATGTTTGCTCCGATAATGATAGCTACACTCTCAACATGTGCCCAGCTAGAACGTGAAAACATTAAATTCCGTCTCAATTCTGGTAGAGCACAATACATACGGAATGGCGGCAAACTTGGTCGTAAAGTTGGAAGCATTAAAACTACTGAGCAGAAGAAGGAAGAACACAAGGATATTATCTCTTATCTAAAGAGAGGTTATTCAGTTCGTAATACTGCAAAGCTAACCAACAAAGGGATAAGCACTGTTCAACGGATTAAGACAGAGTTTTCTCTATAATGGGAATGCATTTCATACAATCAGGTGGTTATTTCATACTAACAAAGTGAAATTATCTGTCAGATTTCTTGTTTTATTCAAAACTAATTGCTATTTTTGCAGGTGAGTTTCAAGTACCCAACGTGTTGGAGTGCGTTTTAATGACTCAGACATAGCAAAAGAGCGATTGACGTTTATCCTGTCATAGAATCTGGACAATTCTTAGCTACAAGGATGATGGCAATATGCTCACATCGTTAGGATTATTGTACCCTTATGGGAATGATATATTCTAAGGTGTGGGCTATTGTTCATTGTTTGTAGCAGGTAGTCCAGAACCTTATGACGATAATGGCAATAGTCCCACACTCTTAAACAATAATCCGCTGACTTCTTGGGACTTGTTGGCAAAAGAAATTAAGAGCATGAAAAAAATTATGTTTTTGATTGTTGTTGTTATGATGTCATTGACAGCATCAGCACAGTTTACCGTTTACAAGAATGTAGATGTCCCATCTCGTAGTTCTTCACAATCAAATTATAATCCATATAGAACAAACCCGTACAATGGTAGTCTATATGGGAATGGTCAATACAATACTAATCAAAATAAAGCAAAACAGTACACAATAACAGGTTATTATAAAAAAAGTGATGGATGGTACAAAACACCAATTCGTGTTTCGGTTTCTGATGAAGAAATAAAACTGGTTGGTGTAAAATATGGCAAGAACTGGGCTGGTTGTAATTCTTCTGTTAGCGAAGTTGGAAGATTTGATACGGAAGAAGTTCAAGAAAATTTCAACTATAAAGGATATTTTACCTATCTAGGAACAATTTATTTTTAAATTATTCAACAACGATGAGTGCAAATAGAACTCGATTTATTATAACTGTACTATTCATTCTCTGTTTAGTTCCATCAACAGTTTCTTCACAAATACAGCGTTATTTTTGGGGATTGGAATTAGGACGCTCTACAAAAAGCGAAGTAAAAAGGGCTATAGAAAGTAAGGGATGGCAATGTGAACAAAATATGGGTGGCATGGATGCAATAGGTGTTGTTGACGATGTTAGTTTAGGTGGCTATAAGTGGAATCTATCATTTCGCTTCTATGACAATAAACTTTGTGAGATTCAACTTATGATTTTCCATATAGGATTGAATAGATATGGTGAAAATACAGACGAAAGTGGGAATAACACTTTTACCTTTTATGATTTGAAAAGGAAACTAAAAGACAAATATCCTAAGGTGGAAGACATTGTAGACCATGATAATCCACATATGGTTATACTAAGAGATAACCAAACTCTTCTTATGCTGGAGTTGTCGGATGAGAAAGATGTTGTTTTGAGCTATGGAGACAGAATTCTTCTTAGATCAGAACGAGAAGGAGGTGGCCTTTAAAAAACGAGAACAGAATTCATTCGACATCTTTTCCTAAATCCAACCGCTCACTTCATACCAGGAAAAACGTAGTGAGTGGTTGGATTTTTAATATCTTTGTAATTTGTACCATTTCATACACTAACAACTATATTTCGTACAAAGAAACTAAATCCTGCCTGTCTATTCAATAATTATTCATACATTTGCAGTGAAATAAACAATCATCAGTGAGCAACAAGGTTCTAATCATATCAAACTCAAACGAACTGGTCAGGATAAACCCAGAACGAATCGTTTATGTGGAGTCAGATGGCAACTACTCCACAATGGTGCTGCATGATAATACGAAATTGCTGTTTACTATGAACCTTGCTCATTGCCAAGAGCTGATTGAGGAACAGCTGGGTAAGGAGGCTATGACTTTTATTCGTCTTGGCAAGCAATTGATAGTAAACAGAGCATACATCTTTAAGATTAATCCGAATAAACAACTGCTATTTATGTCTAATTCGGAAGTGAATATTGCTTTTGAGTTACAGGCTTCTAAGGAGGCATTGAAACAGTTGAAGACTTTGCTTGAAGCAGAGAAGGGAAAGGAGGATAGACTATGAAGAATACTGACGAACTACAGGTGCTTGGTAGTGACACCAAACAAATAAGCTGGAAATGGATAGCCGTTGTTGTAAGTGTGATTCTACTGGCAATCGCTTGTCTTTTATATAATAGGTGTAGCTCTACAGATCGTTCCTTACCGATGACTCAGGAAGGATCTACCATTTCACCTGCATTACAATACGTTGCAGACTCATTGCTACAGGATAAGCTAAAAGAAATAAACGGCCTGCAAGGTCAGGTAATCATTATGAATGTTCAGACAGGTGAGGTTCTTGCTATGGTTGGTCGTGAACGTAACTTTGAAGGAGAGTTTCAACCTTGTAAGAATTTTGCCTATCAGCAGGAACAAGGTTCTTTGATGAAGACAGTTTCACTTCTTGTTGCATTGGAAACTGGGAAGGTCACATTAGATGATGTCGTAGATACAAAAGATGGTGTCTGGATAATTGATGATGACAGGACATTGAGAGACCACAATTGGCGAAGAGGTGGATATGGCTTGATGACACTGGAACGTGCCTTGGAGGTCAGTTCAAATATCGGAATAAGTAAGACCATCTGGAATTTGTTTAAAGGTCACGAACAAGATTATTTCAACAAACTTGACTCTATGAATTATGGACAACCTGACAGCATTGTTGGAATAGAAAACTTAAGTCCAACATCCTATCATACTCCCAAAGACTCCGATTGGGTAAACAAGGATATTATTTGGAGCTCTATAGGTTACAATCGGAAAATGGCAGCAATACAAATGCTGACTTTTTATAATGCCATCGCTAATAATGGAAAGATGGTGAAGCCAACGTTACAGCCAGGGATTATAAAGGTAATAAATGAACAGATTGCTAGCAGAAAGAATATTGAATCAATACAGCAAGCATTAGAGCATGTTGTTAGTCAGGGCTTGGGAAAACTTGCAGGTAGTAAACTCATAAAAGTTGCAGGAAAGACTGGCACAACACAGGTAGGAGAATACTATGAAGGAGAGAATACTGTCTCAGAATATC
>Ga0310691_10003248_pt1 | contig 19879 bp, 13 predicted proteins | sample 176DNAGHGlowgp2_FD_203887 | JGI IMG/M metagenome (GOLD analysis project Ga0310691, IMG submission 203887) | Sheep rumen microbial communities from Palmerston North, Manawatu-Wanganui, New Zealand - 1766 DNA GHGlow gp2 (v2) (version 2) | ecosystem: Host-associated > Mammals > Digestive system >...
GATTCGCTCGCGCACACTTTCGGGCTCCAGAACAACTGCGGAGCTTCCCAGACTGTGGATCCAGGAGATGAACTTATTGATGCCGATCACATCGTCCTCGTAGAGAACGGAACCGTCCGCCTGCGGTGTAAGATGCGCCTCGGCGCGTTCGCCCAGCTCCAGCCTTACCCGGGGAATCACGCCTGCTTCATCGTAAATCTTTACGCGGACGTGGACCGGCTCACTGTTTTCCATACCCCACATCCGGCCGAGACGGTCCAGAATGGCGGCGTGCTCGGGAAGCCGGGCAACCGAATGCCTGGTCAGCTCGGCATGGCGGATTCTGTCCAGTCTGTACGGCGTAAGCCGGTCCTCTTCATAGGTGATCACATAAACCAGATGATCGCTCACACTATGAACTACGGCAAGCGGTTCGATGGTCTTGAAACGGATATCCCCCTTGGCCGTCACATAATTGATCTTTACGGCACGTTCACGGCGGATGGCCTCCTCAAAACGGCGGAGTGTTTCTTCTTCCCGGACCGTAAAGTCAGCTGCCTGGTTTTTCACCAGAAAGTCGTTCTTTTTATTTTCCCGTAAGAATTCATCCAGAATATTTTTTTCCATGCCGCTGAGCGAAATCGTGATGCGGTCACTTTCCATGTAAAAGGAATCGCTTTGCACGGCGGAAAGACGGATCTTTTTGAGGAAATCAAATATGGTTTTCCGGAAGGCCTGGTTGGAGCGGGTACGCTCCGCAAGAACCGGAAGGAAATTCTTTACCATGGCCAGCGTGTCCTCGGACATGGGGATGAGGGAGAGTTCCATCCGGAGCTTTTCCATGTAGGATAGAAAATCCTCCTCGGCAAGATTGCCGGTGGGGGCATCCAGCCAGTTATCCTCGAACTGGTCCAGAAGATCCTGAACCATCTCGCCGGAGGTGTCACTTTCCTGCTCCGTGAAGAGCGGGAAAAGACGGTCGCGGTTTTCCATGATGACAGAGAGGTCATCGACGATGACACCGTAGGGAACATCCAAGGCGGCTGCCAGTTCTTTGGCGGTATAACTGTACTGATCGGAGGAGAGAAGACAGATGATCGCGTTCAGACGGTGCAATGCATTTTTCATTTCCGGTTTCATGTTACAGCACCTCCTTCTTTGCTTCATCGTTTTGATCTATGGTTTCGCCGTATCTCGTGAGAATCCGCTCTGCGGAATCAAGGGCCAGCTTCTGCAGGGAAGCGGGACTCAGGATTTTTACGCTCTTTCCAAAGCTGCGGAGATATTTGAAAAAGTCTGCCATACCGCGGACGGTATCTTCGTAAAGAATGGCACTGTCTGTGCGGGTGACCTTTGCATAGCGCCTTGTCCGCCGGAGTCTCTCCAGCTTTTCCTCCACATTGAAGACCCGTTCGAATTCCACGGAAACCTTTTCGGCAGGCTCGGTGGAGACGGAAAACATTTCATCGTACATCCGCATATAATAGGGATTCTGGAATAGCGTGTTTTCTTCATCCATCGCGCGGATATCAAGAATCCTGCTGCAGATGAGCGTCGTATCGTATTCCTTTCCCGGCTCTTTTCCGATCAGATAAAGACGCCGTTTATCGGCGGCATAGAAGAACAGGCCGGTCAAAAAGGAAAAGGTTCTGGTAAATTCACCGGTCTGATAGGTGACGGACAGAAGCCGGGTGGAAAAGGGAACGCCCCTGAGCTTTTCCAGATCCTGCTCCAACTGAGGCATACGGATGCGGCGGAATCCTACCGTACGGAACTCCTTGCCGGTTTCGTCCGCTTCGCGGTAGAAGGCGAGGGAAAGCCGGTCTGCAATATCCTTTAGTTCGTCGGAGAAGGAGTAAGCGCCGCCGAGCGAGTGGATGCGCTGCAAAAGACGAAGCGTTTCATCCTCGGTCAGATTCATCCTGCGGGGCGCGGAGGAGGTGAGAGTATAGGTGTCGCCGTCCCGGAGCAACATGCCGGTTTCACTGAGACGGTCCAGAGCTTCCATAACCTCCGGTTTTTCGGCATACGTGAGGTACGCCTTCCGGTTTTCGTGAAGTTCTTCGCCCAGATTGGTTGCGGAAATCCGGAAGCTGTCCTGATCCTTGTGCCTTGTATAATCCGCGAGGATATCCTGCTCTGTGGCGGAATCGCTCCGGCTGCCGGCAAGATGCAGGAGAAAAAGATCCCGAAGTGTTTTCCGGCCTGCATGTTCGAAGACAGTTTCCTCCGGCCTGCCGCCTGCTTTTTTTGCCGGGGATTGAGAGGAAGCGGCGTTTCCGTTCGGTGCGCCTAAGTTCGAAATGCTTTCGGCGGCAGAAGAGGAAGCGTTCTTTGTACCACTGTTTTCCGCTGCGCTGCTGTCCGATGCGGGTGCGGCTCCGTCAGACAGAATAAACTTTCCTTTTTTGGAACTGATTGCAAATCCCTGCTTTCGAAGTGCTTCAATATCGGAATTGAGGGATCGAAGAGAGAGCGGTTTACCGTTTTTTCCAAACCGCTGCATCAGGGCATCCTTGGTGCAGTTTTCGCCGCTCCGGATGGCTTCGAGTATGCTTCTTTGTCGTTCCAGGATTTCATCTGCTTTTGACATGTGAATCTCCTTTGTATGTGGAATATTTCAAAATAATCTTTTAGATATTAACTGCATATTCAGTACGTTTAAAACTTTAGTAATAATATTTACTAAAATTCAAGGTTAGTCTTATTTTATGTTATACTAAAAGCAAGTGCTGAATGATACTGAATTACGGGAGCTGATTGTCATGGGTAGGCATACCGCTGATGATAAGAGTCATGAAAAAGAACATCTATACCTTCCCCGCATCCGGGATCTCCGCGAGGATGAGGATCTTACACAGGATTACATTGCGTACATACTGGATACTTCACAGACGATGTATTCCCAGTATGAACGCGGCGCGAAGGATCTGCCGCTCAGACACCTGATCCGTCTCTGTAAGCTATATCGGGTTTCCTCGGACTATCTTCTCGGGATGGATGACAGCAAATAGCCACAGTACAAATGTAATGAGATAATATGCCATTTGTCAAGAAAAAGAATTGCCCGCATAGAACGTTTTGTGTTAGAATAAATCTGACGTTGTATGCGCTTTTTTGTTGCGCCGGAAAGGTGGATTTTTCGTTCTTTTTTACACCGGTTTAGCGTGTTTATAACAGGTGTTATCATATTCAGGAGAGTGAATCATGTCGGATCAAATGAAGCTGCCCCATGACCATGGTCACGGAACAGATGAAGTTTTGGAATATATGCCGGATGCACCGGTTTTCAGTGAGGTTTCGGAGGCAATGAAGCAGCTGGGGGATGCCAGCCGCCTCCGGATTTTCTGGATCCTCTGCCATTGCGAGGAGTGTGTGATCAATATTGCCGCCATGACGGAAATGTCCAGCCCGGCGGTTTCCCATCATCTGCGTCTTTTGAAAGACAGCGGCCTTGTGACAGCCAAGCGGCACGGAAAAGAAATGTATTACCGCGCGGCGGATACTGAGCTTGCGGTTACCCTTCACCGTGTTGTGGAGCAGGTTGCCCGGATTTCCTGTCCGGATAAGTTCCGTGACCATAAGGAACATATTCATATGGAACATACCCACGAAGAAGCATAAAAATCGCGGGTATAATATACATCCGCAAGATATCTGATTTTGAAATGTTGCACCGGAAGTAAGATCGTTCTGGAGGAAATTGCATGAGTATGATCAGTGCAGGTTCTGTATTTTTTCTGTACAGTGCATTCCTGCTTTGCATATCCTGCATAATCTACTATTTAAGCCACCGCGAGACGCGTCGTCTGCAGAATGTGGTTTTCTTAGTGATTCTGGTCAACCTGATGCTGTCGGCGGTTTTTGCCATAACCAACGAGAGCTTCCGCGGCATCTATGTGTCGAAACACAGTATCGGTTCGACCATTCTTTACGCGTCGGAGATGGGTTACTTTATTCTGCATTCCATGCTGGCGCCGCTCTATATGATCTATATCCTTCTGGTAAACGGCGTGGCACTTCACCGGAAGAGAACCTTCTTTGCATATCTTTTGTTCCCGCTGTTCCTGGTGGAAGCACTGATTCTGCTGAATCCGATCTCGCATGTGATCTTCAGGCTGGATGAAAACAATAACTTCAGCCGCGGTCCTTTTGAAATTGTGATCTATATTGTGTCGGGGCTGTATCTGATCGTAAGCTTTTATTTTGTATTCCGCTACAAGCGGGCCCTCACGAAGCAGATCTTCCGGGCGCTTCTCTATTTCATGCTGCTTGTTGTGGCAGGCATTGTTGTACAGCTTCTTTGTCCGTCGCTTAAGGTGGAACTTTTTGCGGAGGCGCTGTCCCTGATGGGCTCCATGTTGGCGATAGAGGTGGATAACGGGCTTGTGGATACATCCTTGGGTATTTATAACCGGGATGCGTTTATCGGAGAAAATACGAAGCTTCTGAATACCAACCACGATTATCTGGTGGCAACGATCTTTCTTTCCAATTTCAGGTTTTATTCCCGAAAACTCGGAGCGGGTGGCTCCATTGAACTGCAGCAGAAGCTGATGGATGCTCTCCGGGAAATGAATTACGGCTCGGATATTTTCCGGGTGGGGCCGGATAATTTTGCTATGATCGTTTTTGAGGAGAAAGAAAGGAATCAAGCGGGGCTTGCGGCAGGGCTGCGGGATATTTTCAGCCGCACCTGGGATGTCCGGGAAATGCAGATCAACTTAAGTGCGGTGATCCATCTGGCCCGTGTGCCGGAAGAGGTTTCCGGCCTGGATGAGATTCTGGACATGGCTGACCGGGAATTCCAGCCCGGTGCGCCCGGTGCGGAGATTCTTTCCGGCGTCCAGCTGGGGTATATCCGTGAACAAAATCATATTGAAAACCTGATCCGGACAGCTCTTGCAGAGGATGCGTTCCAGGTATTCTACCAGCCGATCTATGATGTGGAAACCGATAAGATCACAGCTGCGGAAGCCCTCCTTCGGCTGGAGGTTCCGGGAGAAGGCTTTATTCCGCCGGATCATTTGATTCCGGTGGCAGAGGAGACGGGCCTTATCGTGGAAATCGGAAACGTGGTTCTTCGGAAAGTCTGCCGTTTCATTCAGGAGTACGATCTTTCCATCTACGGTCTGAAATGTATTGAAGTCAATCTTTCCCTTCTGCAATGTCTCAGGGGAGATCTTTCGAAGGATTTTGAATCAATCCTGAATGAATACGGCGTGAGACCCGGGCAGATCAATCTGGAGATTACCGAGTCTGCCGATACGGGAACGTCCCAGTTCTTCCTCGAGAATATCCAGAAGCTTCGTGATCTTGGCTTCCGATTCTCTTTGGATGATTACGGAACCGGCTATTCGAACCTCAGCAATATCATTCACATGGACTATGTGAATATCAAATGCGATAAGAGTATTCTCTGGGATGCTGCGGACAGTGAAAAATCCCGCATCCTTTTAGTGGATACGATCCATACCATGCGCAACCTCCATATGAACCTGATCCAGGAGGGCGTGGAAAATGAGGAACAGCTGAAACTTGTCGTGGATGCCGGCTGTAACATGATCCAGGGCTTCTATTTCTCGAAGCCGGTACCCGAGAAGGAATTCATAGCGTACATATCCGGGTTCACAGGCCTGAGGAAGTGAAACGGTTCTTTTCATCTCTAATTGGTGAAATAGAGCCGTTTTTTCATCCTGATAAGATTTCTAATTGAGCAGGAGAGCGAGAAAACCTGCTCAGGACATCGCTTTCGCTCGCGCTTGCACACAATTCAATGAATTGTGTGTCTGCCAACGGCAGATGCGTTCTGCAACGCAGAACCAAGACTTGCGTAGCAAGGCTTGCAAATCGCAATGCGATTTGGCACAAGGGCACCGGCATGGTCCTTCGCAGGCTTTCTCGCTCTCTTGCTCCGTTTGATTATGCAGGAATGAAAAAACGGTTCTTTTTCATAATATGCTTGACAGTCCGGTTATGGTGTGATATGATGAATTCACAATTAAACAATCGTTTAATCGTAAACAACAAAAAAATCATTCAAATGAGGAGACTATTATGAAGAAGACATACAAGATCGAGGTGGACTGCGCAAACTGTGCAAACAAGATGGAAGAGGCTGCAAAGGGCGTAGCCGGTGTAAAGAATGTGGTTGTGAATTTCATGACCCTGAAGATGATCGTGGATTTCGAAGACGGCGCAGAGCCGAAGACTGTTATGAAGGAAGTCCTGAAGGAATGCAAGCGTGTGGAAGATGATTGCGAAATCTATCTTTAACGCAGACAGGGTGAAATGAAATGACAAAGAAACAGAGGAAAAATCTGATTCGTATCATCGTATCCTCAGTCCTTCTGGTGGCACTTCATTTTGTGAAGGCTCATGGCGTGCTCCGGTTTGCTCTGTATCTGGTTCCATATCTCACCATCGGATATGACATCATCCTGAAGGCGTTTAAGGGAATCAAAAACCGACAGCCCTTTGATGAGTGCCTTCTCATGGTCATCGCCACCGTCGGTGCCATTGTCTTAGCGCTGATCTGGAGCGGCGATTATGTAGAAGCCGTGGCGGTTATGCTGTTCTATCAGGTCGGTGAATGGTTCCAGAGTGTAGCGGTGGGAAAGAGCCGCCGGAGCATCAGTGATATGATGGACATCCGGCCGGATCATGCGAATGTGGAAACGGAAAACGGCATTGAAGCGGTTGATCCGGATGAAGTGGAAATCGGTACGCTGATCCTGGTGCAGCCGGGGGAGAAGATTCCGATCGACGGAATCATCGAAGAGGGCAGCTCCATGCTGGATACAAGCGCTCTGACCGGTGAGAGTGTTCCGCGAGAGGTTACGGCCGGAGATGAGGTAATCAGCGGTTGTATCAATAAATCTGCGGTGCTCCGGATCCGGACCACAAAAGAGTTTGGGGAATCTACGGTTTCGAAGATTCTGGATTTGGTGGAAAATGCCAGCTCCCGGAAATCCAGGTCGGAGGATTTCATCTCACGGTTTGCGCGGGTCTATACGCCGGCTGTGGTTGGTGCGGCGCTGCTTCTTATGCTGTGTCCGCCGGTAATCCGAACAGTAATCTTGGGGAAAAATCCTATGTGGCATGTCTGGGTATACCGGGCTCTGACCTTCCTCGTCATCAGCTGCCCCTGCGCACTTGTGATCAGTATCCCCCTCAGCTTTTTCGCCGGTATCGGCGGCGCAAGCCGGGAGGGTGTTCTGGTAAAGGGCTCCAACTATCTGGAACAGCTGTCCGAGACGGAGATCATTGTATTTGATAAAACCGGAACTTTGACAAAGGGAAGCTTTGAGGTGACTTCACTTCACCCGGATGTGATTTCCGAACAGGACCTTTTGCATCTGGCGGCGCATGTGGAACGCTATTCCACGCATCCCATCGCGGTTTCTCTCCGCGCGGCATTTCCGGAGGAACATCAGGATGCCTGCACGGTCGAGAATGTGGAAGAAATCGCAGGCCATGGTGTAAAGGCTCTTGTGAACGGCAGAAAGATCGCAGTCGGGAATGAAAAACTGATGCAGCTCGTGGGGGCATCCTTCCGAGCCTGCGATGAACCGGGTACCATCCTTCACGTGGCGGAGGACGGAAAATATCTGGGCCATATTCATATAGCTGATGTGGAGAAACCCCATGCGAGAGAAGCGGTGAAAGAACTTTCACGTGCGGGTGTGAAACGAATCGTCATGCTGACGGGTGATAACGCGAAAACGGCTGAGCGGGTTGCGGCCGATCTGGGCATTCGAGAGGTAAAGAGCGGTCTTCTTCCTGCCGATAAGGTAAATGAGGTAGAAAAGCTTCTCGGAGAGAAAAAGGGAAAAGCAAGACTGGCTTTCGTGGGCGACGGCATCAACGATGCACCTGTTCTTACCCGGGCGGATATCGGTATTGCCATGGGCGCTATGGGAAGTGATGCGGCCATTGAGGCAGCGGATGTGGTCCTGATGGATGATGATCCGCTGAAAATCGTGAAGGCGGTGAAGATTTCCCGGAAGTGCCTCGGAATCGTGAAACAGAATATATGGTTTGCCATAGGCGTGAAGCTCATCTGCCTGGTTCTCGGTGCTTTGGGAATTGCCAATATGTGGCTGGCCATCTTTGCCGATGTGGGTGTTATGATCCTGGCGGTTCTGAATGCAATCCGGGCGCTCTTTGTTAAAAAACTTTGAATGGAAAAATGAGTCTGAATATGCTACACTGAAAGGGTAGTTAAGCAGACTCATTTTTTGTTATATACATTGTGGCATTTTCCATTCGGTTTATATTTTTGGAGGTTTATATGCGACAGTTTCAAATGGCATATGAAGGTCAGGAAAGCTTCAGGAAAAGCCTGAAAAAGATTATTATGTGGCGGCAGAATCTGCCCACATCCGGTGTGCTTTTCCAGATTCTGACCAGTGATGAGGAAACCAAACAGGTTCCGGAGATCACAAAGCTCATTGATGAGGAAATCCCCGATGCGGATTATTACGGCTGTACGACAAACGGCAATATTCTGGGGGATGAACTGAACATGGGCAGTGTGGTAACCTGCACGGTCTTCGAATATCCCACAACAAAGTACAGGGTTATCCAATATGAGATGACGGAAGATACGGAAATTGTTTCCACAGCATCGCTTTTGCAGACGGTCCGCGACAATCAGTGGGTCAAGGCAATTGAGCTTGTGGTTACGATCCGCGGCATGTCCATGACAGGCTTTACGGAGCATCTGAGCCTGCTTCCGCCGAATGTGCAGGTGTTCGGTGGCGGGGCAATGAGTGAGGCCATGGATGCGAGTCACGCGAAGGTCTTTTCCAAGGGGAAGAAGATTTCCGAGAAAGCCGTTGTTTTTGTGCTTTACGGCGGTGATGATCTCCACATCACGACAACCTACATTACCGGTTGGAAACCGCTTGGCCGGGAAATGGTGGTAACGAGTGCGGAGGGCAACATTCTCTATGAGCTGGACAATAAACCGGCTTACGATACCTATTACAGGTACCTGAACATCCGGAACGATGAGCACTTCTTTAATAATACGCTGGAGTTCCCGTTCTTTTTCCAGCATAACGGTATCAGCATGCTCCGGGCGCCCGTCAGCAGCAATCCGGACGGCTCGATTACCATGACTTCGGATATGGATGAGGGGTGTGTGGCCAGAATGGCATATGGAGATCCCGGTGTCATTTTAACGGAAATCCGATCCGAAGCGGAAAAGCTTCTCGAATTTCAGCCGGAGGTTGTCCGAATCTATTCCTGCGCAGCCCGGCGGACCTTCTGGGGAGACGAGGCGAATCTGGAGTTCGGACCCTTCCAGTCCATTGCATCCACTTCCGGCTTCTTTACATCAGGCGAGTTTCTGCGGACAGGAGAGTTTGTCAATCAGCATAATGTGACCATGGTCATCGGTGCACTTCGGGAAGGCGATACGGATCCGAATGCGACGAAAACCCTTTCCATGAGCAATAAGCATTTTTCCGGTCAGGTATCCATGATCCGTAGAATGGCGACCTTTGTTCAGGCGGCAACGGAGGAACTTGAGGAAGCCAACCACCGGCTGGAAATCGCAGCCATTACGGATGGACTCACAAGGCTGTATAACCGGAAGGAAATCTCCCACAGGATCAAGGAAACCATTCGTCGGTCGGTCAACGGGGGGCTTCTGGAAAAAGCGGCTTATCCGATTTCTCTCATTATGATCGATATCGATGATTTCAAAAAGGTAAACGATACCTTCGGCCACAAAGAGGGGGACCTTGTTCTCGTGGGTCTTTCGGATGTACTGAAACGTATGTTAAAGAAATATGCGTCTGCCGGTTCGGCCGGACGTTGGGGCGGCGAGGAGTTTATGGTCCTCCTTCCGGAACGGAATGTGAAGCAGGCATCAGAGCTTGCGGAAAAGATGCGGGCAGAGTTTTATAAACTTGTGTTCAGCCGGGCGCCTCACCAGACCATCAGTCTTGGTGTGACTGAGGTGAAGGGGGATGAGGACGTGGATGTCGTTTGCATGAGAGTGGACGGTGCACTCTACGAAGCCAAGCATTCCGGTAAAAACTGTGTAGTCGCAAAGTAAGGTAGGTAAAAAATGTTCAGCTTGATCAGTGATTCATTTTTGGGATCATTTTTACAGGTACTATTGTCCGGCGGTGTTTTCTGTTTTTCCGTATCCTTTGCCTTTATCATGTATCTGAATGATATGCTTCCGCGGGACGGCGGAAAGGAATTTGCGGTAGGAGGAGAGGCATCCAGAGGAAAGGGCACCGGTGCCGGAATTATTTTTGTTTCGGTCTTTATTGTGACAACCTTTCTGTTTGTGAAGATATCGGCGGAAACGTCCATCTATATGGGAATCTTCTTCCTGGAGATGCTTTTCGGCTTTCTGGATGACAGTTCAAGGAAGCCGTGGGGAAGACTGAAGAAGGGACTTCTCGATTTGGCCTCGGCGGCCGCCGGTGCAGGAACCTTTCTTTACTTCCACGGAGAGCTTTCCGGATTTCACTGGGGAAACCGCTTCGTCAGCCTGCCAAAACCCATGTATTTCTGTCTGGCGGTCCTGCTCATTCTGGTAGCGATTAACGTGACCAACTGCTCCGACGGTGTGGACGGTCTCGCGGGGAGTCTTTTCCTGATCACAGTCGTACCGATGCTTCTTCTGATTCCGGGACGGACAGAATCGGATTTCTTCAGGAGTATCTGCTTCTTTATGGCTGCGGTTCTGGCGTATCTCTGGTTCAATACCAATCCGAGCTCCGTTCTGATGGGAGATGCGGGTTCGCGGGTTCTCGGCTATGTCATTGCGCTTGCGGCCATGCATTCGGGGCATCCGCTATTGTATATCCCGTTCTCCCTTATGCTGCTTCTGGATGGCGGGGCAAGTCTTTTCAAGATCAGCATGATCCATCTGACAGGCAAGAAGGACTTTATGCATACAATCCGGACGCCGCTGCACGATCATGCAAGGAAGAACAAAGGATGGCCGGCGCAGCAGGTTACCCAGCGTTTTATCATCATGCAGATTGTGATCACAGGCATTACCGTGATCATGTTCAAGATGGCTTGTCCCTGATTGAGAATCACAGAAAAATATAATATTCTACAGTTTTTTGGATTGTATGAAATTAGGGTTTGTGTTAGAATTTATGTTGATATACGGGAGATGCCCGAGGGTAGGGTCTCCGGTAAATAATAATGTATTTGGGGTGGAGCAAAATGGTCATTAAAAATTTACAGGGTACTATTTCCGAATGTATTACCTACGCTGATGAGATCAGCCAGAGCGATATTTATCCCGCGGACGCCAAAATGGCCCTCCGGGACCTTCTTCGCTACGACATGGTGACGTTTCTTGGTTATCTCTATGAGCATGATAATCCCTGCCTGGAGGATCAGATCCAGTTCATTAAAACCAACCTGCACATGAGCCTTTCCGGCGAAAAGTTCGTGCAGTTCGTTAACCAGCAGTGCCGCATTCCGCGGTTCTTCCAGGCAGTGCCGGAATCCATCGACTACTTCATCAAGTATGACCTGATGAACGTGGGTGAGGGTGACAGAACCATTGCCAAATCCAAATTCGTTGTAAAGTGCTTCCAGAAGTTGGGCGAGGGCTTCATTGCATATGACAGATGCAAAGAGGAGACCAAGAACAATCTGGCACAGTACATTGAAATGCTGAATAAGACACTGGAAGAGACCGGTGTTGTGGTACAGCATGAAGAGCAGTCGCTGAAGCTGAGCGGCAAGATCACGGAAACGGGTAAGCCGAAGGTTGCGGAGTTTGTAAGTTCCACCGTTCCGGATGAAATCCAGCATTCCGAGTTCGATGCAGCAACCGGTAAATTTACGACAAAGAAAGCCGTAAGCGTTTCCGGTTATAACATCATGAAGAAGCGTGCGGATGATATCTCCGAATTCCAGAACTTCATTCGACAGGATGAGGAAGAGGACGCTGTCTTCAAACGCGGTAAAACACGTGTTGGCGGAAATCGCCGCGGCGATGATTCCGAAGAGCTGGAGAAGGGGCTGGATGACCTGATCCGCGATCTGGACGATCTGATCGGTCTCGGTACCGTTAAGCAGGATGTGAAGCATCTGGTTAACATCATCAAGGTCAGAAAGCTTCGTGAAATGAAGGGTCTTCGCCGAATCGACATGTCCTTCCACCTGGTATTCACGGGTAACCCCGGTACCGGTAAAACGACCATCGCCCGTCTTCTGGCAAAAATCTATAAGCAGCTGGGTGTGGTTAGTAAGGGGCAGTTTATCGAAGTTGACCGTTCCGGTCTGGTAGATCACTTTGCCGGTGGTACCGCTATCAAGACCACAGAAGTCATCAACCGTGCGATCGGCGGTATCCTCTTTATCGATGAGGCGTACGCGCTGACCAATAAGAAGGATGTCGGTGACTACGGTCAGGAAGCGGTAGATACGCTTCTGAAACGTATGGAGGATGACCGTGATGACCTGATCGTAATCGTTGCCGGTTATACCGGCCCCATGCGGCAGTTCATTGAATCGAACCCCGGTCTGAAGTCACGTTTCAACAAGTACATCAGCTTCCCGGATTATACCGCTACCGAGCTGATGGAAGTATTCAAGCTTATGTGTAAGGAAACGGATTACGTTCTGACCGACAGTGCGGCTTATATCGCAGAGACTTATCTCCGCGGTATTGCAGAGGGCAAGAACGAGAACTTCGCCAACGCGCGTCTGGTTCGTAACTACTTCGAGCGCTGCGTAGATCGTCAGGCAACCAGAATCTGTCAGGATGACAATATCGATGAAGACGATCTGGTAACATTTGTCCGGGAGGATATGATCGAAGAGGGTACCGTTAACCTTCTCCAGAGTCCCGACCAGGCATAATTAAACAAATATTTAATCTTTTTGCCTGTCAGAGGTTGACAATTCAGCCTGAGAAAATTATACTGATACAGGTGCAAGTTCACAGAATACCGCACTCCCTGTCCATCAGGAGTGCGGATTCGTGTGTAATCATATTATAAAAAGAAAGAGGTAAAAGAAATGGCAAAGGTTGATCTGACAAAGTACGGCATTACTGGCGCAACAGAGATTGTTTATAATCCTTCATATGAATTCCTCTATGAAGAGGAAATGAAGCCGGAACTGACTGGCTTTGATAAGGGCCAGCTGACTGAACTGGATTCCGTCAATGTTATGACCGGTATCTACACCGGACGTTCTCCCAAGGATAAGTACATCGTTATGGATGAGAACTCCAAGGATACCGTATGGTGGAACACACCGGATTATCCGAACGACAACCATGAGATGAGCGAGGATACATGGAAGGTTGTGAAGGAGCTGGCTATCAACGAGCTTTGCAATAAGCGTCTCTTCGTTGTAGATGCTTTCTGCGGTGCCAACAAGGATTCCCGTATGGCAGTTCGTTTCATCGTTGAGGTTGCATGGCAGGCTCACTTCATTAAGAACATGTTCATCCAGCCGACAGACGAAGAGCTGGAGACATTTGAACCGAACTTCGTTGTATATAATGCTTCCAAAGCAAAGGTTGAGAATTACAAGGAGCTGGGTCTGAATTCCGAGACCTGCGTAGCCTTCAACATCACGAGCCGTGAGCAGGTTATCATCAACACCTGGTACGGCGGAGAAATGAAGAAGGGTATGTTCTCCATGATGAACTACTATCTGCCTCTGCAGGGTATGGCTTCCATGCACTGCTCCGCAAACACAGATAAAGAAGGTAAGAACACGGCAATCTTCTTCGGCCTTTCCGGAACAGGTAAGACAACCCTTTCCACAGATCCGAAGAGACTCCTCATCGGTGATGACGAGCACGGCTGGGATGATAACGGTGTCTTCAACTTCGAGGGCGGCTGCTATGCAAAGGTTATCAACCTCAGCAAGGAGAATGAGCCTGACATCTACAATGCGATCCGCCGGGATGCCCTTCTTGAGAATGTAACGGTTGATGATGCCGGCAAGATCGACTTTGCTGACGGCTCCGTTACAGAGAACACCCGTGTATCTTATCCGATCGAGCATATCGAGAACATTGCAAAGAAGGTAAACGGTATTTCCTCCGGTCCGGATGCACAGAACGTTATCTTCCTTTCCGCAGATGCTTTCGGTGTTCTTCCTCCGGTATCCATCCTGACACCCGAGCAGACAAAGTACTACTTCCTGTCCGGTTTCACTGCTAAGCTTGCAGGTACAGAGCGTGGTATCACAGAGCCGACACCGACCTTCTCCGCTTGCTTCGGCCAGGCATTCCTGGAGCTGCATCCGACAAAGTATGCAGAAGAGCTTGTAAAGAAGATGGAAAAGAGCGGCGCAAAGGCTTACCTGGTTAACACCGGCTGGAACGGAACCGGAAAGCGTATCTCTATTCCGGATACCCGTGGTATCATCGATGCCATCCTGAACGGTGATATCAAGAATGCACCGACAAAGAAGATTCCGTTCTTCGATTTCGAAGTACCGACAGAGCTTCCGGGCGTTTCCACAGAAATCCTGGATCCGCGCGATACCTATGCAAACGCTTCCGAGTGGGAAGAGAAGGCAAAGGATCTGGCAGGCCGCTTTATCAAGAACTTCAAGAAGTATGAGACAAACGAGGCCGGTAAGGCACTCGTAGCTGCAGGTCCGCAGCTGTAAGTCGGATATTTCAATATTAATCTGAATAGATGATCCGAAGGGGCTATCGCAACATCAATTGCGACAGCCCCTTTTGTTTGTGTGCGAAGGCGTGGCATCGGGATATGCCTTCAAGCAATAGCATGTTTGAAAATAATTTCAAAAAATGCTTGACATATTATCAAAATGATTATAAGATAGAGTCACAAAGAGAAATAATTAAAATGATAATAACAAAAAAGGAGGATAAAGCTATGATGAATAACATGTTTAACGGTATTTTTGGTAAGGTAGCACCGGGAATGTGCAGATTATCCATGAATGGCGGTATTGCCATCAAAACGGCCAATGGATATAAGAGCTACAATGCAGCAAATGGAAGGCTTACAAACTGCGACAATTTTGTTTTCAATATCGGCGAGGAATTCTTCTTTGTGATTCCGACCAACCGGCCGAAGCCGGGCGATATCATCCTGGCAAACGGTAAGCCGAGATGTGTGGTAAGAGCGGATAAGAACCGGATCGTTGCGGTAAGCTACGAGGACGCAACCATCGACCAGATCCTGCCGGAACGGCACATCTTTATGGGAAATGTATATTTCTACGGAAAGATCGTGTCCATGTTCGGCGGAAATCTGAAGAAGGGCAAGGGACCGGAAAAAATCATGCGGTACATGATGCTTTCCGAAATGCTGAAACAGAACGGAAAAGGGGAAAACGGAGGCCCGGGCGGTCTGGCCGGTATGAACAATATGCTTCCCTTTCTCCTGATGGGAAACGGTTTTGAGGGACTCTTTGGTGATTTTGATGAAGATTTCTTCGATGATGAGGAAGAAGGAATAGCGGATGCACCGGATGCGGAGATTGATCCGGTGGAGGAGCTTTTTGCAGGAGATGACAATCCGGTATAAGCATTCTGCAGAATAGACACATTCATAATAAATTACAGCAAGAGGAAATGAAAGGAGGGCGCTTATGGGCAGCGGAATTTGGAGAGAGGATACATTCAGAGCATATGCAAGAAGAGCAGGCAGGGTCGTGGACAGCACCGGCCGGATCGCCGGAGATTTTAAAAATCAGGATATGTTTACCGCAAAATGGCTGAGCCCGATGCTCGACCCCAAGGATGTTTGTCGGGAGTGCTGTGACAGTGCGGAGCATCCGGAGACCATCCCGGTCATCCTGGCGCTCGATGTGACCGGCTCGATGGGACAGGCGGCCGTAGCTGTGGCGAAGGAGCTGAATGTGATCATGACAAAGCTTTACACGAAAATCAGGGATGTGGAGTTCATGGTCATGGGGATCGGTGATCTGTTCTATGATTACTGCCCGCTGCAGGTATCCCAGTTTGAATCGGATATCCGGATCGCAGAACAGCTGGATAAGGTATATTTCGAGTTTGGCGGCGGCGGAAACGGTTATGAATCCTACACGGCAGCATGGTATTTCGGTCTGAATCACATCCGGCTGGATGCGTGGAATCGGGGCAAAAAGGGCATTATCATTACAATGGGAGATGAGGGACTGAATCCTTATCTCCCGGCAGATAAGCTGGAAAAGGTAACAGGCAGACCACTCACCCGGGATGTGAATACACCGGAGCTTTACGAGGCAGTGCGTGAAAAATATGAGATCTATCATATTTTCGTGGATCATCACAGCCCGCGATATCGGAATGACAGCTATCTTCTCAGCTGGCGGCAGCTTTTGGATCGGGAGCATTTTCAGGTGGTACGGATGGAAGGAATTGCGGATACCATCATCCGGATCGTAACAGAGGAGGCAGGACGGAATAATCTGATCCCGGGAAGAGTAGACCTTCCGCTTGCAGCGGGAATCAGCTGGTAGAAACTCGGTATACCGGTGTCGGATTCGAAAACATTATAAATGGGATAAAACAGAAGGAAGGAGGAGCGGTATGGAAAGGACAAAGGAATTCAAAATCGTGATCGGCGCCAATTTCGGTGACGAAGGAAAGGGTCTTGCAACCGATTTCTTTGCCGCAGAGGCGGCCCGGCAGGGCAGGAAATGTCTGGTGGTCTGCTCGAATGGCGGTGCCCAGAGAGGACATACCGTAACCCTTCCCGATGGCAGACGGCATGTATTTCATCATTTCGGCTCCGGCACCTTTGCCGGGGCCGATACAAGGCTTCCTTACTTTTTCGTGATCAATCCGATGATCTTTATGCAGGAATATGAGGAACTTTTGGGAATGATGGGTGCAGATGATCAATTTCCCGTTCGGGTTTATCTGCATCCGGACAGCCCGGTGACGACCCCCTTTGATATGATCACAAATCAGATTGTGGAAGCCGGCCGCGGAGATAACAGGCACGGAAGCTGCGGCTTGGGAATCTGGGAAACGATTCTCCGGCAGGGTGCGTCGGAATTTGCCGACGGATCGGGAACCCTTGGGAAGATGGCAGCTATGTCGGACGGAGAACTCAGAGTGTATCTCGAAATGCGTTGCCGGATGTATCTGGGTAAACGGCTTCGGGAGCTGGGCGTGGGCAGGATACCGGAGGGCTGGCTGGATATTCTCGATAATCCGCATTTGATTGAGAATTATATTATGGATTTTCGCGAGATGCTTATGCATGTAATCGTTACGGAGGATGACAGGTTTGCAGAGTACGATACCGTGATCTTTGAAAACGGCCAGGGCCTTCTATTGGACCGCTGCCGGAAAGAATATGGAAATCATACCACACCGAGCAATACGGGGCTCAGGAATCCGGCAGCACTCATCAGGGAATATATTTCCGGATTCCGGAATGCCGGAATAAGAAATGACGTCCCGGCTAGGAAACAAAGCAGGGAAGAAAATGCCGGAAAAGATAAGGATGAAATGAATATAGAAGTTTGCTATGTTACGAGAACGTATCTGACCCGTCACGGTGCCGGTCCCATGGATGGGGAATATCAAATGGCTGCTATAAATCCGGATATGATCGATCGGACGAATATTCCGAACCCGTATCAGGGAACCCTGCGGTACGGGAAACTGGATGAAAAGATATTTTGGAAGCGAATCCGGGAGGATTTTGAAAGTGAACGGTTTCCGGCCGGATGTAAGGTGAGGATGACTGTCATGCTGACGCATCTGAATGAATATGATCATCCGCTGGCGGAACGTTCGGATTATCTCTCTGCCGGTGAGACAGGTGCTTCCGTGTGCGAAGCAAAAAGGAATGAAACACAAAGTTGTTTACATAATGTTATCGGACGGGTTTCCGCGTAGCATTTTTTTGAAAGATCGGCACTTTTTTTCCTGATTTCTATTAAAACAACATTTAAGTGTTGCACTTTTGTTATGCTTTTTCTGTATAATATGAATAGACGCTGAAATTTATATAGAGTAGAATAGTTTACAGAGAAATGGTACAAAAGAGATAAGGACATTGCAGAATCGGAAAAAGGAGAAAAAATGCCAAACTTTAAGAATGAACTGTGGAGTAAATTTGAACATCAGATTCAGCTGAGCGATTTCTTTGACGGAAGAGATCCGGAAAATGAGGAGATTTTTGCGGATGCGGGTATTGATAACAAATCCCCGGCCGAGCTGAGAAGCCTTCTCATTCAGTTCGCGGCGCTGTCTGATATGAGCGTAAAGAAGTTGGCGTCTCTGACCGGAGTAGCAAAGGAAAATGTCGGAAATGCGTTTCTGGAATATCTCAGTAGAACGAAGGATAAGACTTTTGCGCAGCTGAAAGCACAAAAACCGAACGTGATCATAGAAGAACCTGAGAAGGATGAAGTGAAAATGCCTTCTTTGGAAGAAGCACAGAAGTCCATTGATGCAACTGTGAAGAAGATCGTTCCGATTCCCAATAAACTGAATTATGAGAATGATGTTCCCGATCGGTCGGAATTTGTACGAAAAACCTATGAGGCACAGAAGACTACCGGTGAAAAGCTTCTTTTCACTACCATGATGATGGCAAAGCTCGGTTCCGGTGTAAAGGTGGATCCGAAGGAGGAAAAAACCTATAGAGAGCTTGGTCAAAGGTGTCTGAATGAACTGGCTCTCGGGGATGCGGATATTGAAAAAACACTGGCGGATGTGGAAAAAATCCATACTATGCTGGCGCTGGGAACAGGCCGGGAACTGACTGAGGCTGAAGAAATCTTCGAAGGCGTAGAGGATAGTGAAGATAAGGCCGCGTTTGCCGTTATGAATGGCGGAACCTTCCATTACAGGATGTACAGCCAGTTTGCTTTGAATCTGGAAGATATGATCCGGGAGACCTATATCCAAAAGCATGCCGCGGATTTCAAACTCGATGCCGATACAACGTTAGCGGAATATACGAAGGCAGCAGGTATGAACGACAAAGAGGCTGCACGCTACATGAAGCAAAACGGATTTACACCCGAGATGAAGGCTTTTGATGCCTATGGGATAAATGGGAAAAACGATGAACAGAAGAAGGCGGCTATTCAGGTCCTTCGGTACCAGGCTGCGGTAGTGAAGTACGATATTCTGCGGGAAAAAGCACGCAAAAATGCCGCTAAATTTCTGAAAAAGTCGGAGAAGGCGTTTTACGCGAAGGCTCTTAAGTTTGGTGAGCGGAACGAAAAAGGCGAGATTTTTGATCCGGCTGATCATCTGGAAGAGTATTGGACAAAGGGAATCGGAAGCTCTCTTGCGACAGAGCTCCGGGCAAAGCTTACGCCGGATACAGATTTAAAGTTTGATCTGATGCTTACAACTGAAACACCGCTTACTGTGCAGAACAATGATCTGAACACGTTCTTTATCAAAAAAGAATTTGAATTCCACAATCAACGGGCAACAAGGCTGAAAGTGGAGGAAAATGTTGGGGCCGAAATCAAGGATCAAGAGAAGAAGAATGAAGAACCGAATGTCGTAGAAAAAGGCGAAGTTAAGAATGAAGTAAAGAATGTACAGGAGAAAAAACCTGAGAATCATCAGGTAAATGCACCTGTGCAGCCGGTGAATAACCAGGTAAATGCACCCATGCAGCCTGTGAATAATCAGGCGAACGTGCAGGCCGGTCAGGCGGAAAATGAGGCGGCTCCAGCGGCTCCGGAAAAGAAGGATACGAAAGCCGAAACCATTATCAGTAATTTCCGGATGCAGTACAGCTTCCCGGGAATCTGCAGGACTGCTACAGGAGTCTCGGAGGCCATCAGCGGGGTATCCCACTTCTTCCTCACAGATTCAACCGGACATTTTAATAAGATGAAGAATAATGCTAAAAACCTGAAGAAGGCAGCGGATCAGATGCTGAAAACGGTCATGGATAAGAATAAGCAGCTTTCCAGA
>Ga0310691_10003249_pt1 | contig 19876 bp, 21 predicted proteins | sample 176DNAGHGlowgp2_FD_203887 | JGI IMG/M metagenome (GOLD analysis project Ga0310691, IMG submission 203887) | Sheep rumen microbial communities from Palmerston North, Manawatu-Wanganui, New Zealand - 1766 DNA GHGlow gp2 (v2) (version 2) | ecosystem: Host-associated > Mammals > Digestive system >...
CTATAATTTCATAATACTTTGTTACAAGATTAACACCTTTTCTTGTCAATTCGTTATATCCATAATAATCACCAAATGTATTATTTAGTGCTTCAAATGCTTTATCTGTAATTCTCCCGAATTCTCTATCAAAAATTTCATGATTCCATTTTAATTTATTCATACAAAATCCTTTTCGATTCGTTCCATTTTATAATTCATTTTAATTTGTTTTATTTCCTGTTTGAGCATTTCAAATCTAGGTAGTAAATCACATTCTTCAAGTTCCCAACAACCTTTATTGTATTCATCTAGAATTGAACACACTCTCATACCCCATTTTTCATAATAGATTGCACAATCTTCTTTAGTAAAATCTCCAAAAGAAAATGAAAAGGATTTAAAACCTGTATTATTCCTATAACATTCTACCAATCCAATAGATTCGCATAGTTCTTTAAATCTTTCATACGAAATCATTTTCTATGTTCTCCAATTTTAGAATGTGTTTAAATTCTTTAACTTGTCTATCTACTTGATATTTCAATTCGTTCTTATCAAATGTATCAAAATGCATGAAAAATTTTGTACCAGTTTCATTTAGTCCTTGTTTATAATTGGTATAGTTGTATATTTTATCTTTTAAATTAACCATTCCTGCATTCTCACATATCCAGTCGCCCCATTTGTTTTTCTTCAACAAATAGAACATTCCATCATATTCGTTTTCAAACCAATTATGCTCATTTATGTTCTCGTGGTATATGTCAACCCACGTACACATATAATGATACAGTTTGGATAAATCGTTATTAATCATAATTTTTACTTCTCAATATAGAATACACCAATGGCTTTAGTGCCAGGAGCCAATTTACTATTTTCTGTCAACTTCAAAGTATCGTCTGAAAAGAATTTGAGATTATCGTGGTCGCGGTGTAGTCCTTTCCAACTTTCATTTTCTCTTTCTCTTTCGGCCCAAGCTGCTACCTGAAAGATTTCCCACATTTCCCAAAATTTAGAATGTTTTTCAATGAACTTTTCTAGAAATTCAAAATCGTCATACACAAAAGAGAACAACAATTCTTTTGGTTTATCACCTACACAATTCCAGTTCCCGTGGTTTTCGTAGGCTTCTTTTGATTCCCAAACTTCAAAATGTGATGTCATTAGTGACCTCCATAAAATGGTTCTATTATAATATAAAAAAATTATAGCGATCTGTCAATAACAAATCGCTTAGATTTTGTAAATTTTTGTTTACATTTAGTTAAAAATCGCTCTCAATTTTCTTAAGTTTCTGCTGTAATTCTTCATTCTTATCCAACAAATCAAAATAGCCTTCTATTCCTGATTCACAGAATTTTTTCATTTTCTGTAATGTTTTAATGGTTTCGGCTCTAGCACGGACATGATTTTTTGGTGGATTGTATGTCTTTTCTATTCTGAATTCTAAAATGTATTTTTTCTTAACTGTTATCTGTATATTATCTAAATCATTATAGAAATATATTTTTAATGGTTTTCCTTTTTTATTCCATAACCAATATATTGATTCGCAATGAGTGTATCTATAGCCATATCTAGTAAGAAGTTCAACTATCTTTTTTTCTGTCTTCTTTGTTATTGTTTTATGTGATAGAAATATATCTTCATTCAAAAACAAAATAATTATTTTGAATATAATAACGATAGCAATTAGAATTTGATTTATTGTTGACATTTAAAATCCTCTTTAATCTTCTCTAACTTTCGTAAATGCATATAATCTTTAATTTCTTTTGTCTTTCTACTTGCTGCTTTCCAAGCTGTTCTATAATTTTTTGTATTAACACAAGAACCTATAAAACTAATTTTATATGAAACACAATCTATATCAAAATAATAATTACCAACAACACAATCGTAATAAATTATTCTATTACGATAATCAATCATTTCCATACCAAATTCGGCACAAAGATTTTTTAATTGTTCTTTTGTCATTGAAAATCCTTCTCTATATTTTTTCTTTTCAAATAGTGTTGTAGATACTTTTGTTTATGAATAACGATTCTCTCTAGATCTTCTTTCGTGTAATCAAATCCTTTAAGATAGAACATTATCTCTCCGCTGTTTTTGTGAAATACTTTATTCCAAATGCCAGTATTATTGATTTCGTTAAAAATTAGATTATATGAAAAGAAAATCCCTCTATCACTGGAACTTCTCAATGAACTATAAGTCCATCTGTACATTCTATTTACAACATCTTCAACATCAAACAATTTACTCAATCTATAATTCCTTTGGATTGACTAGACAGACTTTAATTTTTCCAAAATCAAGTTTCTCAAATTCATCAATCAAATCATCCACTAGCCAGAATGTAGTCGGCTCATTTACTTCTGTAGCTGTAGCCAATGAAATAAAACAAGATGGCTTTGTCAGACCAAATTCTTCCATCATTCCTGGACACATTGCTCTTTCTTTGTCTTGCTCCATCAACCATCCATTTCTTATAGATTTGTCTACTGAATCTTCCTTCACTAGAACTTGGAAAAATCTCTTTTCTTTATCAACATCCAATCTATCCAGCATTAGCCGGATTAGTGTTGGGTCTATATCGTTTTTCGTAATCCAGCCCCAAGTATTGAAACATACGAAATCTGCGGACTTCAAGAATTTCTTGATTCGTTCACAGTTATCGTCTAGAAACTGCCGATTAACCAAATCGTCAATTATCGTGTTCTCAATATCTAGGAATACAATGTTCTTCATTCTCTAATGTTTAGTCTTTTTAGTTTGACATCACCACATTTCTTGCATCTCATATAGCAAATCTTTCCGACTTTAACATGCTGGTGACTGTTATCATCCCAATCCATCAATGGTGATTCTTCATCAATCTCCCATTCGTGCTTGCACATCTTTTCTAGAATTGCAGGCAATATGAACAAGAAAGCAATGAAAATGAATGGAATGATTATAATTAGAGCGAGCAAAATTGCTTCCATGATCTGACTCCTTATTGTGATACTGCTATAAATTACATTACTACAGCAATAAAAAACCAACATTTAGGACAACCAATGCCCAAAGAAATGCGGTATGCCATTTTTGAATTTTACCAGCAGTATGAATCGCGGCAAATGTACAGAATGCTGCTGCAAACAAATTAAGAAATTGCATAGTTATAATCTCCTTGTTGAAGTTTTATACCAAAAATATATTATTTTTGATTCTTTGTCAATAGGTTTTTAGTAATTTTATGTAAATTTTTGATAGCATTAATATATAACACCATTACATGACTTACATTGGATAGTACCTTTAGCTGTAGAACCACCACCTTCTATTGGTTTTATAACATAAGGATAAAGAGTTAGTGTAGATGTTCCTGTATTTGTATAAAAAAATGTTATTCCATATGTTTGATCTGTTGAAGCCGTATTTGTTGTTACTTCTGTAAATCTAGAATATTTAGCAGAATAAGTTTTATAACTGTGATTATTTGTACTACCAGAAAATAATCCGAAATAATAACTTATTCCACCACCCATATAAGATCCACCATATATATCAACATTCATGTTGAACATTAATGTTTTTTTAGATGGAATTGATAATTTTATTATTGTACTTCCTGCTGATGGAATTTGTTGTGCTTGTAATTGTCCAGAATTAGATGTCCAAGTAATATAATTTGCAACAGTTCGTGTTGTAGTTCCTATATTACTAGCACCATTATTGTATATGTTTGTTGCACTGATGTTAGTAGAAGATAAATTTGGTGATATAATTGTTCCTTCTTTTGCTTTTATTTTAAATGCTGAAGAAGTATAGAATAATTTACCATTAGAAGAATTAGTCCAAACTAAATTAAAAACAGTATCGTTGGAATTCCAATCTGTCATATAAAACTTAGTATTTGAATCACCTATATTTGTAGCACAAATGTTGGTAGCACTAATGTTGGAAAATTTAGCACTATTACCTGTTGAAGTTAATGATATTGATGATGTAGCACTATACAAATCTGCCACTACACCAATACCACTACAGTCACCATCTTCCATTGAAAAACCAAACCAGCCACCAATACCAGCATTATAATAAGATTGTAATGATGTACCAAATCTTCTAGGTTGATTAAAATAAGTAAATACTAAAGCACCTTCTGCTATATTACTACCATTTTTACCACTAAAATATAATTTTGGGTTGGTGGAACTATAACTAATCTCATCAATTAATGTACCAGTATATTGTAATGTCATTTGTGGTCTAGCTGCATGTGCACTAATGCTACCGCCAATATAAGTATTACCCTTCCAATCAACAACAAAAGCATCAGATCTTTTAGTATCTGTACCATTACCAATTACAAATGCTGCATTAGATGAAGTTTTATTCCACTTACCACCAACATGCATTGCTGAATCTCCAGCTATTGTAGCAAAACCTTCTGCATGTGAAACATCACCTTGTGCTAAAGTAGAACCGCCTTCAGCATGAGAATTACTACCTGATGCTGTATTACCAGCACCCTCAGCATGTGAAGCATTACCACTAGCAACAGACAAATATCCTTCTGCATGAGCTGCTTGACCAAAAGAAGAATTTTGATAACCTTCTACATGTGATATTATACCACTTGCTAAATTTTTAGCCCCTACCGTAAAAGACCATTTAGCAAATGAAGAATTTTCTTGCCCTAAAGAAATTGAATTATTTTCTCTTGCTATAGAATTTTCACCAAAAGAAAAAGTCCAATTACCAGATGCTAGTGTACCAAATCCACCAGCATGACTATAATCACCAAGTGCTTTACTAGAACATCCTTCAGCATGAGAAGCACTACCAACAGCACTTGTTTTTAATCCAAAAGCAGCTGCACCAACACCAGACGTATAAGTACCAGATCCAGCAACAAAGCTCATATCGGCACTGTCACCAACAGTACCATCAGTATTGACTGATATTACACCATTATCAATTTTTAGATCTGTTCCAGCAGAAAGAACACCACCACTTTGAATACGATTTTTTAATTCATTGTAGAATGCTTGCATCGCATCCATATCATAATACTTATCAGCCATATTATAAACCTCTTATATACAATCTATTTATGAGAAAAAGGTCCTATTTAAGGACCTTTAATTATATTGTAAAAATTATATCATTACCATGTGATACCAGCAGTAACTTCAGTTGTAGTATAAGGAACAAAATTTGATGTATTATAGAAATTAGCAGCAGCTGTTCCACCCAAATTTGCTGCATTTGTGGCACTTCTTGATGTACCACTAAAATTAGATGCTGTATCACCAGACCAAGCAGTACCAATAAAATCACCAATAGCTTTCAATGCCATACTACCTAGTGTAATGGTCTTATCTGTGTTTTGGTTCAATGTGAATGAACCTGTTGCAGGTGAAGTACCAGTAGTAATCTTAATTTCATTATTATTTACTGTTGGTATAGTATATGATTTAGCAGAAATCGTTAATGAATTTGCTGCACTAACAAAATCAATGTTATTACCAGCAACAAAAGTAAATGTATCTGCAGTAGTTGATGGTGTGAATGTTCCTTTAGTTGTAGTTCCAGATTTTGCAGCTATTGTAGCATAGTTCTTTATGCCTGTCAAGCCAGTTAAACTATCTTTAGTATCATTCCAATCTTTAGCATATCCACTAGCAGTCTCAATGTTATTACTATTACCAGTAATCCAATTATAAGCACTTTGTCCTGATTTTGCAGAGCCAATTACATTAGCAGCAGCAGTTCCACCTAGAGCAGCAGCATTATCAGCAGATTTTGCTTTACCACTGAAAACGGAATTGGTAGAACCAGACCAAGAAGTAAATGCTGTTGTTTTTAAGTAATCAGAAAGATCAGTTGATGTATCACCAATTTGAAGCATTTCTGCAGTAGTTGTACCAGTAAGAACCCATTCTTCATATTTGTCAGACCCAGTACCACTAGGACCAATCAAATATATACTCAATTTATCTAGTTCAGTAGAAGGTATATCACCACGGGTAGCATAAGGACCTCTGAATGCTGCTTTGGTAGTCATTGCAGCAGTAATGGCATCATTTACTGCTTTTGGTGTAGTAAATTTATTTGTTGTGGTTGTATCTACTGCGGCAGCATAATCATCTATTGCAGACCAAGGCACAGAAGAAATAGCACTACTAGGCACAGATTTAATTGTAGCCGCCGATGAAGCATTTGCATCACCATTAAATGATACAGACCAAGATATATCACCACCAGCACTAATTGTTCGTGGTATTGTCAATTTTGTAGCAGAACCAGCACTGTTAGCATATGATGCTGTAGCAGCATTTTTAGCACTTGTTGCTGATTTGGCATAGATAGCACTTGTACCATCAAAATAAGTACTCTTATCAGTCATTGCAGCAATAGTGTTTGTATCAGTAGCCCATGTAGCAGAATTTCCTGTAACTGCAGACCAAGCACTCCAACCAGATTTAGCACTATTCCTAATGGAATCTAAATCTTCAATAGCATCTTGTTTGTCATTCCAAGTTCCAGATGCATTTTTTAATGTTGTTAAATCTGTTTCATGTATACCTAGACTCGTAGCAACAATTTTATTTTGAACTGGTTTGGTGCTATTTACATCTAATCCAGAATCCACAAATGCTGTTGTTTTCAATTTATCATAAAATGCTTGTAAACCAGATAGGTCTAAATATTTTTCAGCCATATTAAACTCCTTTAATCAGACCATCTATTATCCAAATTTTCTATATCTTGTTGGGTAATAGAAGGTATATCAGCTGCAGTTGTAGAAAGAACACCACTTGTCATTGACCATGCAGTAATAGTTTGCCAAGGTTGATAAGTTTGACTACCTGCCATATCGTTAATTGCACCAGTTAATTCTTCATAATTTGATGTTGCTCTAGAATTTAAAGTATCAATAGCAGCAGACAAATAATCAGTATCGCCACTAATTCTTGAATTAAGTTCGTCAATAACTTCACTTAGTTCTACAACATCATTTTCTACAACTTCTACTGCACCAGATACATAATCAACATGTCCAGATATGGCATTGGTTGCTGTTACATCAGCAAAATTACCATCTTTACCAAATACAATGGTGTTATTTGAATCTGTAACTGTAGTAATAGCATTTCCTGTTCCAGTTATACTAATGTCATTATAAAATCCACTTAAATCAATGGAATGTTCACCTACTTTAATCCAGTCGTTATTCCAGATATATTCGTCATATTGGTCCGAGCCAGTTCCAGTAGGGCCAACATAGTAGATTTTACCTAGTTCACCTGTTGCAGGCAATTCAGTAACTATTACTGCTTGACCATTGAATAATGAATCTACTTCTCCTTTTGAATAAACATCCAAATATGCAGAACCTCTAGCATCTGCAAAAGAAGTTGTTCCAAGACCACCATGACCAATTGGTAATACACCGCTTACTTTATCACTTTCAAGATTGACACCAATGTTTCCTTCATCAATAGCAGCACTAACATCGTGTATAGCACCACTAAGTTGTATATCTCTTCCTTTAATTTTATCCCATAGTGCACTTAGCCCATCTTGGTCTAAATATCGTTTTCCTTCATTTTCATTTGCCATATATTGAATCTCCCTATGAGCCAAATTTTAAATTGTTTATAAAATCTATATCAATAGCATTAGTTTGTTCATTATCAATGTATCGTTTCCATTTATTTCCAGTCCAAATTACATGGTCTTCATTGCTAACTCTCAAAAAACTATAAAAACCATTATTCAATTTTTCTTTCCAACCTGTTACGCCAGATACTCCATAGTTCTCGTTTATGTTTGCTGTAGTCAATGTGTTGAATAGCTGATTCAGTTCATTGATGTTTCTATCACCCATGTATTTTACACTTTTACCACTTAAATCAGTAATAGCAGCTGACAATGAGTTTATTGAGCCAGCTATATCTCTTCCTTGTATATCCTTCTCTGCATACTTGGCATAGATTGGATGTGTTTCTCCGGGTCTGTTCGTATTCTTTCTTTGGTGCTAGGCCAACAGCAACAGTCTCGCCACCAACTGACCTATAGTCTACTTGGATTATATTGTTCCTGATTTCTTCAATTTCTGCTTCAAAACCTTGGATCTGTCCTTTCACTCGGCTATACTCTTCTTCAGTATAATCCTTTAGGTCATTGAATGCTTGCTTTAGATTGTTCAAGTCAGTAATGCAATTGACCAACTTGTTATTCAATTGAACAATGTCTTTATCCAAGTTCTTCTTGATAAAAGCAATTTCTTGTTCAATCTGCTTTATTAAATCGTTTATATTCTTTGTCTGAACACCAAATCCTTGCATATCATAGTATTTATGACTTTTGCTAAGTTTTGGTGCTACTATTTGTTTTCGTATTCAGCAATCGTGGATTCATCGTCAAGTTCGTCAATGTCTGTCTTGATCTTGTTGGCAGATGTGGTAAGTTCTTCAACTTTCTGTTCGGTATCAGTCCTAAGTTCGTTAAACTGGTCACCCAATCCATCCATTCCTTCTATTACTTCGTCTGTTTCTGTGGAAATCCTGCCAATTTCGTCCATATACCCTTTGAACTTGTATGGAATGGATTTGGCATATTCTTCAAGTTCTTCGTATTCCTTGTTTGGATTGTATATCACGTCCATGTGGTTCACATTCTTTGACTTTCTAAGTTCGTCATAATCCAAGATCTCGTTGTGTTTCAATGGGTCATTTATTTCGTATTGCTCTGGAAAGTCCTTTGTTGCTACTGCCCAGACTGGGTCTTCTTGTGGGATTGTTGGACTTCCATTCAAAATGGTCATCTTGGTGTCCTTATAGACCTTTAACGTCAATGTGTAGGTATGTGACGAAAGGCCAAATGCTTCTTGGAAGTATTTTACATCCCTAATCTCATAAAATGTGTTGTTTTGTGGTAGATACACTATGTCACCAATCCTTGGTATGAAGGAATCATAGACTTTTGGTGTATTCCTATCTTCGCCACCATAAGTAGACCAATAGTTGAAAGCCCCAATTCCAACATAACATGTAATGACATCTTCACCCCAGATACCTTGTATGTGGTAACTTCTAACATTTGGTGGCAACTGTTCAGTATACATCATCACATTGAAAGCTCTCTCTATTACTTGAAGTTGATCTTCTCCATAGATTTTATCTCTTTTCAAGTGCTCAGATACTTTGTAATAGACCATCTGGAGACCATATGTCCCGTATGCTTCGCTTGTGTATGAATCAACATTGTCAGATTCGTCTTTTGAGATGGAACTTCCATTGTCACTATTCTCACATTCATAATCGTACTTTTTCTTCATTGTGGAACAGAGCCAAGGATATGCTGATATGTTTGTATTTACTGACATCGTTTATTCCACCTTTATTACACCAGTCTCGTTCCAATCTATTTCAAGATAGTTGTAATTTGAATGTAATGCTTTTCCAAAATCGTAATATGCTACCGGCAATTCTTTATCGCCATAATAGCCTTTGTCTTTGTTTTCATAAGTCAACAGGATTCCTGCAGCACCATAGTCCATTGCAGATGAATTGGTAATGAAATTCTCAGCAGACAATCTCACTACACTTTCATCAAGCATATTTTCTGTCACACCATAGGAATTGTATTCGTTCCTATCATAGACATCTTTGAAACCATATTCTTCCTTAAAATACTTCATCAACTTTGTATCTTTCCTAGCATTTACATCCCAGTCAAAATCACCCGTAACCCAGCTATTTCCATGTTGTGGTGAGAAGATTACAGATGAACAAGGTTCGTTCTTTACATATTCAAATGATATGTCTATATTTGTTAAATTTGTATACTTGTTGATAGAATCTATATTTGTGTCTACCAAGTATTCGTTTGTTGGATAGATATATGTGTTTATACCTTTTACTGACTTGTCAGCACCCTTCCAAGTATATTTTGCAGACAAATCACCAAGTCTTAATTCTAGATAATCTTTTGTTTTTTCTGCTGAAGTTTGATTTTCAGCATGTAATCCTTTCATTCTATAGTAATTGGCACTGAAAAAATTATTGTCTGTGATGTTTACTTTCAAGTTTCCATAATTTATGCCTTTTAATCTGCCTTTACCCAAAGCATTTATATAAGATTTGAATATGTAACCTCTAGATGCAGACCAAGACATTATTGTACCTTCAATATATTTTTATATATTTTATTATCAAACATTATTGATTCTGTTTGATATGATATGGTATTACCAGTCAATTCATTACCATTGTCATTATCAAAGAACATTACTGTTCTACCAGAACTATCAACTACAAGTAATCCACCATATTTATTAATAGAAGATATACTTGTTACAGTTGCATAAGTAGTTTCTTCTAGTTTATTAGCAATACCTATTGGAGGCATATATTGACCAACATTTATGTTATAATCAACATAATCATATCTTTTTTCTTCATCTGTAATATCTGTTGCATAACCCATACTATAAGAATTTCCAATATAATGTACAGGCAATGTATAACCATATACTTGATATAGTGGTTTTAGTTCTTTATAATCAAATGGTGAAGATGAAGTAGTATAGTATTGATAACTTGAGTATTTGTCTTTTATATTTCTTGAAGGGAATATTACTCTTTGTTCATAACTTATATTATAACCTTGCGTTGTACTCCAATTTGGATTAGCATATTTCATTATATTCTTTTTATATGTTCTACCAAATGTATAAGATGAAGTAGACTTTATAAAGCAGTTAGTTTCAGATGCAGACATAGCAGTACCACTATCACCTGCACCGCTTGCTCCATTCATATAATTCGGTGTATCTAAATATGCAGGACCTTCATATGGTCTTTCATTTGTATCGTAATATCCATTTCTAGAAAAATTAACTGTGGTATAGCCATCAAAAGCATTTTCAGTACCATGTCTTATTTGAGCATGCGTTTGTTGTGGTATTAAACCACCATGAAAGAATCCTGCAACAGAATTCCAACTAGGTAATGCTGTTGTTTCTGTAGGCCAATGTAGATTTGCAGATATACTGGTAGAATTAACACTAGCATTTGAATTAGAACGGGTATCAGTCCAATAGTGTTTAATAAATTCAATTGCTGATAGAGAAAATTTATTTGAAGTAAGTTCGCTAGCTGATATACCTCCTGAAGTTTCACCTGTACCAGCTGCTGGTGGTAATGTCATATATTTCCATTGATTGATATAATCATCATATACATCAATATATCTTTGTATATTAGAGAAACAGTTATATAGACTTATAATCATTGAGGCCATATTTCTTTTGTTATAGCCTTGGTTAGTAAGGCTTGGTGAATAGTTTGGCTCTTCATAATACAAATGGTTAAAGTCCCAATGGTCACCAGCTGGTGTTGTTACTGTTGCTCCTGCAGCATTTTGGTCTATTTTGTTCCACAATATATGAGTTCTTATTATACCACCATTATGAGCAGACATATTGATTGGATAATCATTTGCATAATATATTCCAAAATCTGTTAATGGTTTTGTCTGGCATTCAGTAGTAATTTCATTATATAATTTAGTATCAGTTGAATTAGCCATGTAAGTTACAGGGTCAAATACATTATTTTTTAATTCATATGTACCAACAAATCTACTTGATATTGTTCCAGATACTAGAGAATATTTTTCTTTATCTCCTTCAGTAATTGTTCTTGTTCTAGGTGCCCAATATGTACCATCCCAATAATTATCAAAATATGTGTATGGTTCACCTACTGTTGTTAAAGCAGAAAACTTACAGTTATTACAGTACATTCTATAACCTACATCTACACCATAAGATAATGTAGAATAGTCTACTTTACCAACAAGTACACCAAATGAATTTTCAGGTCTTTTATAATTTGAATTTTTAGTAGAATTATAATTATCTTTATACAGTACAGTACAATTATTTACTTGACAATCATGTGTATTTGGTGAAAATCTACCAAATAGGCCACCAACAACAAATATAGGTCTAAGTTTATATGCCATTACATCATCTGTTACATTTGTTGCTGTGTTTACTTTCTTTCTATTAGAATATTTTGCTTTTTCTTCATACCAAGGTTTAAAATAATCTTCTATGATTTGGTCTTTTACATTTTGACTTATTGAAGTTACAGATTCAACAACATTTTGGACAGCACCAGGTAAAATTGGTGTTTGTTTCATATAGACAACATCACCATACTTATTATTTGAACCAAAATCATAAGTAAATTGGTTATCCATATAAACGGTTACATTGTTTATATTACCATCTGCTTGTTTACCTGCTATGCCACCAATAAAACCAACGAAATTACTTGTATTTTTAACTGTTGTACTTACTTGAACAGATTGTATAGTACCATAGTTAGCACCAACAATCGTACCGACATTAAATGCTGCTCTTGCATTTGGATGAAGTCTAAGACTATTTCTTGTTACTTCATAACCAGGTTGCCAACTTGTATTAGAATATAATTTATTATCAAATGCTTTATCTATTAAATTACTGTTATATTGAACAGTCCAAGTAGCACTATTATTAAGATCACCAAAATCTCTTACAGTAAATTTACCAAATGAATCAAGCCCATAATAATATGGATTTGTAGTAAGGATAGTTTGTAATTTTTTATAATCATCTGAAGCCACATTATTTGAACCAGGAACATCTATATGTCTTAATACATGGTAATTATATGATGTTAGTAATAGAGAATCATTTACATTATCTGCGAAGAAGTTACCCATTATGTTATAAGTAAAATGTGACACATCATATGTAAAAGTTTTATCATCATTATTGTTTAAAAAATATTTTGTAAAATATGCTGTATTACCAGTATCTACATAAGCATATCCATTTGTCTCAGTTATTACTCCTTCAAATCCTTCAGCAAATTTACCTTCATTGAAATATCCAACATAAGGACATATATTAGCAGGTGAATTTATACAGAATGAATTCAAGTAAAAGAAGTTATCGTTATTACCATCATATTTTTCTCTTACAGGATTTTTCCATTCATTCCATCTATACTTATCTGCTTTATTGGTAACTGAATAAACACTAGGGACGAAAGCATATAACTTAAATTCACCCATAGCACCAGCATCAATGTTTTCTATTCTACCATAGTTCCTACCAACAAGCATACCACAGTTTATATCTCTACCATCTTTCTTGATATGTTCAAGTGTGATCTGTTTATCACATTCTATTGAATTGTTAAATGATGTTCCTTTAATTTTGAAGTTTCTAACTATCCCTCTTTTACCAAGTACACCTACAAGACCATTATCAGTATGTTTACCTTTAATCATTAGATATACTTTGTGATAGTTACCATCTAGAATTCCTTCAAATGGCTTATTTTCTTCTACACCAACTGGATCTGTTATTACTGCAGATAAATCATTTCCAAATACACCAATTAAATTATTATTTTTTGAAGATCTATCTGCAAACCATTTATATTGACCATAACTTCTAATATAATAGAATCCGCCAGCATTTATATAACTGTTAATGTAATTATTTCCACTAACATTTTCATTAAAATTTGTATAAAAATTTGCTGAATTAGATGAATCTACAAATAATGGTTTTTCAATTGTATTTGGTGACTTTTTCCAAATGTAATTGATTGTATAACCTTCAATCAAGCCAGTTCCTTTAAGTTTAAAAGAAGGGTCATTAACAGATACAGTTTGTACTTTACCTTTAATGTATGGACTTTGTGCTGAACATTCATATTTAAATGTACCAGGTGATACTCTATTGAAGTCACTTAGACTTCTGTACATTTCCAATTTGACATCATCGTGTTCATATTTGTTCTTGAAATCTTCAGATACTGGAATAAAAGTCCAATTATCATTAACAGGAACTTCTCCATTTAAGTATCTCTTTTTAAACGAATTGAATACGAATGAACTCATAATTTAATCTTTCCATCTATCAACAAAATCAATGTCTTCTCTGTCATTTGTAATTGGTAATGGCCTATTGGCAAAGAATGTCATACTATTTATTTTGTTTTTATTCTTTATAGGTAACAAATTGGCTGCCCCAGTAATAGTATCATTTATATTTGTAGTAATGTTTGAAGGTTTTTCTTCTGTTGTATCATTATTAAAATACCTTTTCCAATCTTTATCTATTGTTTTATCATCACCCGCACCAAAAATCTCTTTACATTTATCATTTGCTTTGTCTGCACTAATTAACATTTTGGTGTATATATTTGAAGGTGACCATCCAGTCTTTTCAATCAACATAGTAAAAACAAGACCAAGACTACCATCAGCCATTTTTATTATAGTAGGGCAAAATTGTGTATCTACTTCTTGAACACCTTTTCTAGTTGGATCTTTAAATATAGTTGTACCATCAGATAGTGCTGTAGCACCAATACCCCAATTTGATACTTCACTTCTTTCATAATTCCAAGTAATTTTTGTATCATGTTTTGTCTGGAATTTGTCAGTATAATTATTCGTTATATTTTCATGACTTAGTATCATGTAATTATAATACATTCTTGCTACATTTCCATCTGGAAATCTAACTTGTGCTGTAGCACACCAAGGGTCAAGATACTTACAACCATGTTTGAAAAAATCTGGAATATACATGTATTTTGCGGCCAAGTAATTTGGACTACCTACTGACCAAATTATACCTTCCATTCTATCCCAGCCACCAAGACCATCCCATGCACCGAGATATAGAATTCCATCTGAATTCATTGTGTACATTACCCAATTCTTGATGGTATCAAGCCAAAACCAAGTTCTTTTTGTTATGTTTTGTTTATCAAAAGCATCTTCCATATCACTCAAATAGGATGTTTCACTGTTACTATAAAATTCAGATGGTGTTTTATATTGTTTTAAATTTTCTTCACTGAAAGCTTCTTCTAATGTTTTTGAAGCAGGAGTGTTTGTATTAATAGTATCATCTATTTCACTTGTAGTTGTAGATACATATGTAACATCTTTCCAATCAGTAATTTTGTTGACATTTAATGGACTAATGTCCTCCAACATGCTTTTTAATCTAACAGTCTTTTTTGTTTTTACTACTGGTTGATTATCTACTAATACTTTTTCTATAAAATGATAATCTTCATGTTGACTTACTGAGCCATCACTTCCATAATCTCCTGATTCACCGGCATCTCCTGTTGGTGTATATGGATCTGTATCTGTACTTGTATATGGATTTCTAATAGTCCATAATTCTTCTACTGGTTCATTAGAATCTGTAGTTTTTTCGGAATTTATTATCCATTTTGCTAAAGTCCACACTTTAGATTGGCCGCCGTTTATTATGTTACCAATTGCTGTTACTTCTGCTTCTGTAATTTGATAACGAATAAATGTGTCTTCAAATTTATTAGTAAAATGTTCGCCATAAGTACTACCATACTGGAATGGATTTATATTTAATGATACGAATGTTCCACCAGTTGAACATGGTGTAATATAAACTTCCTGAGTTGTATAATCATTATTTTCATATTTTAATCCTAGCATTTTTGTACCAGGATAAAATCTAGTAGCCATTACTTTAAAGTAATTTTCCTTTTTTAGGTCATTTGGGTGTTCTACATTGGCTTTTTGTGTATCATAAGACCAGAATGGTCCTGAACCAAATAACTGTTTAATTGCTTTTTCTGTATCACTAATTGAAGATGAACAATCTGTTTTATTATTAAAATCGGCTACATTATCAAATAGTATTTTTGAACTGTATATATCATCTACTGTTTTTTCATCTTCAGTGAATGTTGTACTACTACTATACCAATTTTGAAAATATGATGGTTTAAATTTTATTTTATACTTATTATCAGCATCTTTAATAATCCAATCACTTAATATAAAACCAATACCATAAAGTTTTAACAATTCCCAAGAAAATAAACAATAACCTTTGCTATCTACAAGTACACCAGATTTTAATGTTGGCTTACCATAAGCATAAAAATCAGGCCACTCTTTCTCCCATATTTTCAATGTATTAGTTAAATAATTCCATGTTACAGGACTATCACCAGCAACTAATTTATAGGTATATTCTTTTACTGTAAAAAGATATGCTGTTTCACCATTTATTGTATAATCTGGTGCAGTTTCAACATTATCTGTTTTACTTAAATCTTTTAATTTACCTGTGCTATCTGGCTCTATATTGTGTAAATCAGCATCCATACACTATTTATGACAACATATCAAATGTGTATTTCTGTTGTAATAATGGGGAATTCTTGTTCCTTGTAGTATGACATTCTTTCTTTCCAGTGTTTAATCAAGTAATTCTCTACTACTCTACCTCTTTGTGTTTTGTAACTCAAATCATCAATCAAGTCATAAAGCACAATCTGGTTCTTTGTCTTGTGTTTTCTCAATCCTCTACCAATGGACTGTAGAACTTTGATCTTTGATTTGCTATTAGCATACAAGACTACATCGTGAAGTTTGGGCATATTGACACCTGTTGACATCGTTTGGTACGTAGCAAGCAAAATCGTTCCATCTTCTTCTTCAATCCCTTTACGGATTTCGCTTCTCTCGCTACCACTAACACTACCTGTAATCACAGATACCTTCTTGTCTGGATACTTATCATTGAGCCATTCTTGAATCAACTTTACATGCTTCAAATGGTTCATTAGAATCAAGATGTTATGCTTTTCGTCTGTGTGGGATAGTATCAGTTCCAAAACCTTGTTTCTGTCAGGATATTCTTCAACCATCTTGACTTCTTCAGGATAACTTCTACCTTTGTTCTTCATAATGAATTCAGGTGGATACTTGGCTATTATATTGGCTATCTTGATTTTGGTCAATACACCTTGGTCAATTAGTTCCTTGGACTTCAATTCAAAGATTACATCACCAACTACTTCTCTAATTTGTAGTAAATCACATTTGTCATTTGGAAGTGTTCCTGTTGTGCCGATCTTGTAGTAAGCATTAGTACACCATTTTAAAATCTTTGATAAGACATTTGCTTTAACTTGGTGACAGTTATGAACAACTATACCATTAGCAACATAATTTTCATTATCTTCTACGGATAGATTATATACTTCTTCTGGTTTATAAATTTCTTCAATTTTTTTAATTTTCATAATTATCTAAGTCCTTTCTTAAACATTTTTATGATTTCTTCATCTATATCGCATTTTTCATTTAATTGGATTGATTTAGCCCAATTATCACCTAAATGAATGTAATTATAATTAGTATTTTGTTTAATACTTGTTTCTATTGCTTCCATTTTATCAGATAAATCTTTATATATTTTATCTGGTTTTATTTCATAAATTGTATTAGTAGTTTCATCATAAAAATCTGATATATAAATATGTTCTTCACCATTTTTTAATTTGTATGGTATTCTTATTTTTTCATATAACATATTTGGATTTAAATAATGAAATACAATTTCCCAAGAACTTCTATATTTTTTTCCTTTATATTCTAATTTTGAATGACATAATCTATTTTCAGATTTTGGTGTAAATTTACCTTCTAAAATGAGTTTTTTCATGATATTTGATTTTAATTTGTTCATATTGCTTCTATCTTTTTTATATTTTGTTCTTGACATTGGATTGTTTTGACCCATTTTATTTTCATAAGTTTGTTTCGCTATACGAGGGTCATTATTTTTATTATGTTTAGATAGCTTTTTACTCATTTTGGCTAAACTTTTACTTGTATATTTAGTAAGTCCTTTAGACCAAGGTTTTCTACCTTTAGCCGAACCTGATTTACCTAATTCTATACCACCTATCATCCCAGCAATTTTACATTTTAAAGATGATAATAATTCTGGTTTATTTTCATAGTATTTTTCATATAATGCTTTATCTAAACTTGGTATTCTATTAAAAGCATTTATTTTAGTGTATTTTTCATATTTTTCTTTTAGTTCTTTTTGTTTGGATTCTTCTAACTGTTCTATATTTTCTAATAAATCATATTCATCAAGTTTTAAATCATCTTCTTCAGTTAATTCTTCTGCTCTAACCCAGCCACGATTGGTTGTATATACAGGATGATTACCTGTTAATTCCAATGTTCTTCCATTTTCAAGTTCAATACGATACATTTTTGCCGAATTACTACTTGGATGATTTACAAATGTTTCTAGTACTTTTTTATTTTCAAATTCACCAGTTTTAGTATTATAAGAAAGTACCAAATCACCAACTTTTATATCTGTAATTTTTTTATCACCACTAGGTGTTCTAATTAAAGTTTTACCAGATACACATTCATCCGTGAACACAGCACCATACTTCTCAAAGAATTCACTATCCTTATTCTGTAAACTTTGCCATGTACTAATCAAAACAGGTTTGTCAAATAGTGCTTCATGTCCACCGCCCAATCTCTCTACATCATCGTCTAAGTTATCATAACCATAATCCTTGAAATCGTCATACATCTGGTCAACAAGCATTATGTTAGGCACAATCAAGAGAATGTGTTTTTGTCCTTTCTTTCTCAAGTATCTAATTATGTTGTATATCATTAAGGATTTTCCACTAGATGTACAAGATAATAGAATTCCTTTGTGATACTTCAATGCTGCACGAACTGCCTTGTCTTGATAATCACGGATTTCAAATGGTGCATTTTTCATGTTGTCTTTTATTTGGGCAACATAATCTTCTTCGTCTATTTGTTCAATGAATTCGTCATCTCTAAATCCGTTCAAGTTCAAATGATGTGCCTTGGGACTTAGACCATAATAGAAGATCTCTCATTAGTCCAATTGGAAGGATTCCTGAACGCATGTTGAAAGAATGGTGGCGTCCGGTCAAAAAGATGCAGCTTAAACTTTGGCAAAAATTGATAACCAGGAATATACTCAGAATAACGAGAATATATGTTATATGTTACATCTTCTGGGGCACTAATTTCTACAAATGATTCATCTAATTTCTTAATTGACAATTCAGCCATAATTTAAATCCTTTTATTCATCTCAAATATAGAAAAAACTCGGCAAGAATCCGAGTTTCTCATTTTTTATTTATAACTGATACTTTTAGATGTCTATAATGTAATCATCATGCTTTACAAGCAATGAATCTCTCTTGTATTCATTGTTTTTTATCTCTACATAATCTGCATATGGGTCATGTTCACCAGGATAGCCAAATGGATTACACAGTATCTTTACCTTGCCACCAGTTTCATTAACCCAATTACAGATTTTTCTGTCATGTATGTGACCACAAATCCAAATGGTATCATTTAGTTCATTCAAGTATTTCTCTGCATCAAAATAGAAGAACTTATTATGACCACTATTCCTGAACTTGAAATTTACACCCACTTGATAAGGAGCAAAATGTGTCATAATAATCTTTGGCTTTTGTGCTATAATGTTTTCCATTAGTTTATCGTAATGATTCCAGATTTCTCCTGGTTCATTGTTCATATATCTCCAATGAAGTCCATCAAACCAATTCCTTTTCCAGTCAATTCTATGGTCAAGACCAGGCATTGCTTCACACTTCAAATCACAAGTCATCATGCAGCCACCAATCCCATTTACTACATCTCCTTCTAGAAAATGTATGTTTGGGTATTTGGTACAGAATTCTTTCACACTATTTAATTTCTGTTCTGAAGAAGTAAACTGTAGATTGGATTTTGAGACTGTAGCACCTCTAACAATCAAATCATGATTGCCAAAACAGAAGTATACTTGTTCGTACTTATTGGATAGCCATTTGATAGTTCTAGTCAATGTCAAGTAATCATTGGAAAGATCACCTGCAATCAAGATAGCAGGTGTAATTGGAATCTCATACATTTTCCACATCCAGTC
>Ga0310691_10003250_pt1 | contig 19871 bp, 21 predicted proteins | sample 176DNAGHGlowgp2_FD_203887 | JGI IMG/M metagenome (GOLD analysis project Ga0310691, IMG submission 203887) | Sheep rumen microbial communities from Palmerston North, Manawatu-Wanganui, New Zealand - 1766 DNA GHGlow gp2 (v2) (version 2) | ecosystem: Host-associated > Mammals > Digestive system >...
GTTCCGTATCCTCTTCTCCAAGGAGAGCACCGAGGGCGTCGAAGATCTCAAAGGCTGGGTGGCGGAAGAAGAATGTGTTCCCGCCGACGGCGAAAGGGAGCAGAGCGAGGAGCGAGAAACGATAAGCGCGAAGTGAGTAGTCTCTTCTTGTCGGAAAGCACCGAAGGCGTTGCGGACATCGGTGGTCTCCTTATAGAGGAGCAGAAATAGACGGAAATAATGCTTGTGTCTAAGGCTTGTCTTCTTGAGGAAGAGAACCGAAGGGTGAGATGCCGGTGTGGATAGGAAGGAGCTGGTTGAAATGCAGGCCAGTATGAAAAAGCAGTGTGGACGATATCGCTCCGGAGGGCTGTTTTGTTCTCCAGAGCATTTCGTGTTGTTTGAGGGGAAATTGACCCGACATAAAAATGAAAGAGAACAGGATGGAGTTCATTGATGGAAGTGTCCAATAGACCATTAGTTTCGGTGGTTATGCCAGCCTTTAATGAGAGGCCGGACATGATCACAGATGCAGTTAACAGTATTCTTCAGCAGACCTACGACAATATAGAACTCCATATTTTTGACGACAGCTCAAAAGATGAAACGAGGACTGCAATTGACAACTTTGCATCCGACCCTCGTGTGAACATCCATCGTTCACCAGAGCGCGTGGGCTTTATCAAATCACTTAACCTCGGATTGGAAGCAGCAACGGGGAAATACATAGCTCGCATGGATGGTGATGACTTTTCCCATCCTGACCGTTTTGAAAAAGAGGTCGCATTCCTTGAAGCAACCCCGGACGTGATGGTCGTTGGCGGCCAGATGAACATCATGGATGAGAACGGGCAGATTACTTCATCACGGTCTTATCCGACAGGCGGCTTAAAATTCTTCCTGTTCTCCTGCGCCCGGAATCCTCTTGCTCATCCGACGATCATGATGCGCCGGGAAGTAGTGGATAAGGGATATCGATACGATGAGTCGCTGAAAATGTCCGAGGATTTGGATTTCTGGCTCCGGCTTATGAACGACGGCTACAAGTTGGCGAATCTCCCGGACACACTGATTAACTATCGCGTGATGGGAAACTTCCTGGAAAAGCGCAGCTCGGATGTCCAGCGGGAAGTTATGGCACAGGTGCGTCATAAGAACTTTGATAAGCGACATCTTGTTCATTCGATCTTGTCGGATTTCTCTGGCTGGCTTTTCACCCATGTATCCAGAGACACAATTGATAAGGCCTACAACAGGGAAAACAAGAGGTAATCCGGATTTTTCCGGTTTTGCTAAAGAAGTCACACCGGCAATAGCGGTATGACTGGAAGGATGGAATCAGTATGATTATTACAAGGACACCGTTTCGCGTGAGCTTCGCCGGTGGTGGCAGCGACATTGCTTCTTTCTATGAGAAGCATGATGGTTGTGTACTGAGCACAGCAATCAACAAGTACATGTACATTTCCGTGCATCCGAGCTTTGACCGGAAGCAGACGGTGCTCAAGTACTCGAAGACTGAAACTGTTGATAACATAGCTGATATTGAACATCAGTATTTCAAACAGGTTCTGACGAATCTCGGCATCAGCGGAGTTGAACTGGTTTCTACAGCGGACATTCCTTCCGGAACGGGACTTGGCTCATCCAGTTCCTTCACGGTTGGCCTTCTCCATACGCTCTACTGCTACAAAGGGAAATATGTATCCAAAGAACGCCTGGCTTCTGAAGCTTGTGATGTGGAAATTGAGCAGCTCGGAAATCCTATCGGTAAGCAGGATCAGTATGCTGCTGCTTACGGTGGACTGAACTTTATTGAGTTCCGGCGTGACGGCGGTGTGATTGTGGAACCAGTTATCATGAGCACTAGAAGCCTTCGAAAGCTGGAAGCAAATCTCATGATGTTCTATACGGGTCAACTTCATTCTGCATCTGCAATTCTGAAAGAGCAGAAGCAGAATATTACAGCAGGCGATAAGGAAGCAAATCAGCTGAAAATGTGCGGTCTGGCTCGTGAACTGCGTGAGGAACTTCAAAAAAACAATATCGACGCGATGGGAGAAATCCTGCATCAGAACTGGTTGCTTAAGAAAACGTTAGCCTCTGGAATCAGTAATCCTGCCATCGATGAAGCGTATGAAAAGGCCATGGGTGCTGGTGCAATAGGAGGCAAACTGCTCGGTGCTGGTGGCGGTGGGTTCCTTCTGTTCTACGTTCCGCTGGATAAGCAGGACGCTGTGAAAGAAGCAATTGGCCTTCCTCAGATGCCGATGGCGTTTGACCGACAAGGCAGTGCTGTGATCTATGTCGGCGATAAGCCGGACTTTATTTGAGGGACTACAATGATCGATCCATTTTGGAATCTTGCTCACAGGTTATACCAGAAGGGTTTTCGTAGATTGGCCAGGTTTTTTGAAGTGCTGAGTATGACCATAAGTAGTCATGCAGTCTCAGCTCAGATAGAAATTGGCGAAGGTTCCCGATTCTGGCATCACGGCTTAGGGTGTGTTGCTTTACAAACAGTTCATATAGGTAAGAACTGCGTGATATTTCAGAATGTGACCTTTGGAAATACGTTGTCGGAGCGATCCTCCCAGCAAAATGGGGGGTACTGCTCAGTTGGCAATAACGTAATGATTGGTGCTGGAGCGGTTATTCTTGGAAACATCAAAATAGGAAATAACGTTCAGATTGGAGCAAATGCGGTAGTAACACATGATATTCCGGACAATTGTGTAGCAGTAGGAATACCGGCAAGATTCAAAGTGAAAAACAACTCGGAGGAATAAAAGAATATGAACATTTTAGTCGCTGGCGGCGCAGGCTTCATTGGAAGCCATTTGATTGATAGTCTTCTTGCTGACGGGCATACGGTGGTCTGTGCAGACAAGTTGATCATGGGAAAGCAGAACATTTCCCATCTTGAAGGTAATCCGGCTTTTAAGTTTTATGACTACGAACTGGCAGATCAGGAACTGGTGGACAGGATTTTCGCCGAGAACAAGATCGATGCAGTCTATCATCTGGCGGCAAATTCAGATATTCAGAAAGGCGGCAAAGAGCCTTCCATCGACTTTAACGATACCTTCCTTACGACTCGCGCCCTTCTCGAAGGCATGAGAAAAGCAGATGTGAAGAAGATGTTCTTTGCTTCTACTTCTGCTGTGTATGGCGAGATGCTGGATGTTGAACTGACGGAAACCACTGGTGGCTTGATGCCAGTTTCTTATTATGGCGGAGCAAAGCTGGCCTCTGAGGCTGTGATCTCCTCCTACGTTTCCATGTGTGACATGAGTGTCGTTATATTCCGATTCCCGAACGTTATCGGACCGCGTCTTACCCATGGTGTTATCTTCGATTTCATTAAAAAGCTTCAGAAGAATCCTCACGAGCTGGAGATCTTGGGCGATGGGACACAGTGCAAGCCGTATATCTATGTCCACGACCTGGTAGAAGCGATTGTTATGCTGACTAGGGAGTTTAACCCTGGCGAGATTGTCTACAACCTGAGTGTAAACAGTGAAGGAACGACGGTCACAAAGATTGCTGAAATCGTGGTAGAAGAGCTGGGATTGGAGAATGTGAAATTCGCATATACCGGCGGTGATCGCGGATGGAAAGGTGATGTTCCGAGATTCAAATATGACATCTCCAAGGTTCTGTCTACAGGATGGACTCCGAAACACACCTCTGATGAAGCAGTTCGTCAGACTGTGAGAGACGCTGTTGCAAAGATGAAAGGCTGAGAGCATGCAGGCAGTAATTATGGCAGGCGGGAAAGGTACTCGCCTTGCCACAGTAACAAAGAACATACCAAAGCCGATGGTTCCGATTGAAGGTAAACCCCTGCTGGAGTACCAGATCGAGAATCTGAAGGAAAACGGCGTCAAGAACATCATCCTTATCGTTGGACATTTGGGAGATGTTATCCGTGATCATTTTGGCGACGGTTCTGCGTTCGATGTAAACATCAGTTACTTTGTCGAAGAGACTCCGCTCGGAACTGCGGGCGCTTTAGCAAAGATCAAGGATCGTTTAGAGAACACTTTCTTCCTGATATTCGGTGATCTGTTCATCAATATCAATTACGACAGGTTTCTGTCCTTTCACAAGGAGAAGGGAGCTTTGATATCGCTATTTTCTCATCCGAATTCCCATCCGTATGACAGCGACATCATCATAACAGACGATAAGAGCAGGGTGACAGGGTGGAGCTACAAAAAGGATGTCCGGACGGAGGACTATAGGAACCTTGTCAACGCTGGCCTCTATGTAATGCAAAAATCTGCTGTGGATGAGATTGAGAAGATACAGAAGACGAAGGGCGAAGACAAGGTAGATCTGGAGAAAGAACTGATTATTCCGCTGATTGCTACATCACCGATCTATGCCTATCACAGCACTGAATATGTGAAGGATATCGGAACACCTGATCGACTTCAGAAAGTTACAGCAGACTATGTTAATGGTGTCTGTGAGCAAAGAAATCTAAAACATCCCCAGAAATGCATCTTTCTGGACCGCGATGGAACGATCAATAAATATGTCGGATTCCTAAGAGCGACGGCTCAGGTGGAGCTCGAGCCAAGAGCAGCTGAGGCGATTCGTCTGATCAATGAATCCGAATACCTTGCTGTAGTAATTACAAATCAGCCGGTCATAGCACGCGGTGAATGCAGCTTTGAAGAGCTGAATCACATACATAACCGTCTCTATACACTTCTCGGAAGAGAAGGGGCCTATCTTGATGGATTGTACTTCTGTCCGCATCATCCTGATAAGGGATTTGAAGGAGAAGTACCTGAACTCAAGTTTGACTGTGACTGCCGGAAGCCAAAGATTGGAATGCTAAAAAAAGCAGAAGCTGATTTTAACGCAGATCTTTCGAACTCTTGGTTCATCGGCGATACAACGATGGATGTGCAGACCGGGAAAAATGCTGGGATGCATACTATCATGCTGCGGTTCGGTGACCCGAAAAAAGAGAAGTTCGATGTGACGCCGGATGTTATGGCAGATGACCTGCTTGATGCAGTCAAAATGATTCTGTCAGGTGAGGAAGCCTGAGTACTTATGTGCATAAAACATGCATGACGGGTCGAACAGGTGAGAAACAGACCTGTGGCTAGAAGGGAGAAATAACGATGACCTACGCAGCAATGAACAACGAGGAACAGAAGAACCTTATTAAAAGCTACTTTGATCGTGAAATCGAGGTTATCAAGCGGCTGAACATTGATGATATCAATGCTGCTGTGCAGGCTATTTGGGCTGCTTATGAACGTGAGGCTACGATCTATATCTTCGGTAATGGTGGAAGCGCAGCTACAGCGTCTCATTATGTGTGCGATTTCAATAAAGGCATCTCGGAGAAGAAAGAAAAGAAATTCAACTTTGTCTGCCTAAACGATAACTATCCGCAGATGATGGCAATTGCTAATGACATTTCCTACGACGAAGTATTCCGGTACCCTCTGATTAATAAACTGAAGCCTACAGATCTGGTGATCGGTATATCAGGATCAGGTAACAGCAAGAACGTAATTCGTGCTGTAGAGTATGCCAAGGAAATAGGCACGCCTGTCGTCGGTATCACCGGATATCACGGCGGCAAGCTGAAGGAGCTGGCAGATTATCACATGGACGTCATGGAAGACGATATGCAGATTTCAGAAGACCTGCATATGGTGTTTGATCACATGATGTATTTTGTGCTGAATCAGGAGTAATCAGATCAATTGTTCCGTTGACTACATGGAGAAGAATGATAGATGGAAAAAATACTCTATTTAATTCCTCATCTCGAAAAATCAAGCCCAGTCACTCAACTGTACGGGATGATAAATTATCTTGATCCAACTAAGTATAGGGCGGTTGTTTTATCAGTATTTAAGGAGAGAAACAATTCTGCCCAGCAGATGTTTGAAGAACGTGGAGTTAAGGTAATTAATGGAAATCTCGATAGATGGCAGTTGTTCTCTCAGAAGAAACTACTTAAAAGAATAATCGAAAGTGAAAATCCAGATATCATTCATAGTTGTTCTGTGCTAACAGATGGGATATGTTCAGATATCAAGACTGAAAAGCCACTTGTATTAACTCTTCATTGTTATATTTATGAAGATATTCTTACAAGATATGGAAAACTGCTTGGGAGATTCATGTGCAAACGTGAGGAAACAGCTATAAACCAAGCAACAGTAGCAGTAACGGTTTCTCAAACACTAGCGGAGAAATATAAAAAGAAAATTGATCGAACCTATATTCCTATTCAAAATGGGATTGAAATATCCTCATGGAATAAAAATGAAAATGACCAGAAGGCACTACGGAGACGATTACGACTCCCCGAAGATGCATTTGTTGTACTATCAACGAATTTACTCAATTCGATAAAAGATCCTTTACTACTCTTGTCGGCGTTTGTTGAAGCCAAAATACCTAATTCAGTTCTGATTATGTTGGGTGATGGTGACTTAGAGAATGAGTGTAAGAAAATACATGCCGACAATATCATATTCACAGGGCGTGTGAAGAATGTGAAGGACTATTTATACTCCGCAGACGTTCTCGTGTCGGCTTCGAAATCCGAGGGATTACCGTATGCAATACTTGAAGCAGCATGTACAGGAATAAAAATGGTTTTAACAAATATCCCGCAACATAAGGAAGTAATGCAAGACAGTCCAGGTGTGCAGTACTTCGCATGTGGTGATAAAGAAGCCCTTACCCAATGCTTGAGAAAAAGTAGCAGGGAAATCGGAAGAACAACGTATGAACTTGAACGGTTTTCGGCTGAAAACATGAGCAGAAAATATCAGAATATTTATTCGGAAATTGTTAATTAGTGTTTGCCGAAACATATACGATATAAAACTATAAACGCTAAGCAGTTATAGCTCTTTGGGGGATAAGAAGTGGTAGTTTATTGTATTGGCACATTGCTCTCAATTCTATTTATAAAATTTGCTTCTAGGATAAAACATAAGTCAGAAGATTCTAAATATTGGTTTTTTGTAAGCTTGTTTACCGCTTCCCCTTTAATCATTATTGCAGCTATACGGTACGATGTTGGAAAGGACTATTTATCATATATTCGCCTTTTCAGGCAGGCGGTGGTAGGCTATAGACAAGATGGATTAGAAATCCCATTTTACTGGTTAAATCGAATTATTGGTTTTCTTGGCGGTGATTATATATGGATATTTATCATCTCAGCAGTGCTATTTATGGTGATAAGTTATATGCATATTTTTGAAGAATCACCGTATCCAAAGCTTAGTGTTTTTCTTCTCGTTACAATGGGATTTTATTTCTCATTCCTTAACACAATGCGACAATTTGTTGGATGCGCATTTCTCTTGTATTCCATTAAGTTTATTAAGGAAAGGAAACTGATTTCATTTTTATCTTTTGTTCTACTTGCTGCCTGCTTTCATTATACATGTATTATTTTTGCATTTGCTTATCCTTTATTCGGGATAAGAATTAAAACTCGAACACTGGTCATTTCCAGTATCATTATTTTCTTGTTAGCAAATCTGTTGGCTAGATATATCAATCAGATCGCAATGCTGACGTATTATGGTACAGCTTACATAGGGAGCGTGTTTGATAGGCCAGAAGAACGAGGGTTTATAACATTAGCAATAAATATACTTCTTATAGTATTTGGAACCATTTTCAAAAGTGATGACGATGATTACAATTTTTATTATATTCTGTGTTTTATCTCGCTATGGTTTTTGTTTTTTGAGGGGAAAGTGGCATTAATTAGCCGTATTCGCTGGATGTTCGCACTGCCTTCAATTATTCTTCTACCAAAGATAATTAACAATGTTCCCAACAAAAGGGATAGATTCATTTATACATCATTAATCGTTGGTTTGTATATTGCTTTCTTCTATTACACAATAGGAATTAATAACAGTAATTCAGTTTTGCCATATCAAACGATTTTAAGCCGATAGAGGTAGTTTCATGAGATGTAGGTTATCAGTTGTTGTTCCTGTATACAACGTGGAAAAGTACCTAGAGAGATGTATAAAATCGTTGCTCTCTCAGACTCATTATATTGATGAAATAATAATTGTTGATGATGGCTCACCTGATAAGTGTGGTGAGATTGCTGATGCTTTTGCAGCTGGAAATGATAATATCATCGTTATCCATCAGCAGAATATGGGACTCTCTGGCGCCCGTAATACTGGAATTGATAACGCAACAGGGGAATATATAGGCTTTGTAGATTCTGATGACTATGTTGATCCTGAAATGTATTCAACTCTTATTCGTCGCGCAGAGGAGAACAATGCTGAAATATCAATGTGCGGAGTATGGTACGAGCAGGAGAACGGAGAGGGCTATTCTCCCTTTCCACTGGACAGAGAATTTGTATGGGATAAGAAAACTGCACTGATTGAACTGAACAGTTATCGCTATTTGAACATGAGCGTATGGAAAGCAGTGTATAAAAGAGAACTTTTTGAAATAGAAGCATACGGAGAAAAACAATTACGTTTTCCAGTTGGAAAAAATAGCGAAGATTACTATTTGATGCACAAAATAATCGCAAGGGCAGAACGGATAGCTTACACATCAGAACCATTCTATCACTATATTCAGAGGGACAATAGTATCTCCAGATACTCAACAGGGAGGATTAGCACAGAAGCAATATCAGCTTCCTTGAGTCAATTAGACTTTTTTAACAAGTGGTTTCCCCCTCTCTCATACGTCGCAGAGACAGCTGCCGCTTTTTCTCATATGGCAATTTTCTCCGAATATGTACGGAGAGGAATGAATTGTCCCAAAGATCTTCTTGAAAAATTGCAGGAAAAAAGCAGGTCTTTCATGAGAAGTGTATTGAAGAATCCGTATATTCCGAAGGTTAAAAAGGTTCAGGCATTTGCTTTTTGTTATGTACTGCCAGTATACAAAGCTGTAATAGCGAGAACTTCGCATCGTTAATTTGGGGGAACAAATATGGGGAAAATCAAAGCATTATATACCCGTTGCTACAACGCATGGTGTCGAAGGAGCGCTGTGAGTTATATCAAATGGATGCGAAAACAGGGGGTTAGGATTGGCAAGGGCACTACTATTTTTGCGAATCCTCGGGATGTGTGTATAGACACACAAAAGCCATGGCTGCTTGAGATAGGTGAACATGTTCAAATAACTCGTGGTGTGACAATTCTCACTCATGGGTATGACTGGTCAGTATTGAAAGGCGTATACGGAGAGATACTTGGATCAGCAGGGAAAGTCAAGATTGGCAACAATGTATTTATTGGAATGAATGCAACAATTCTAAAGGGCGTAACCATCGGAAACAATTCTATTATTGGAGCCGGAAGCGTAGTGACACATGATATTCCAGATAACTGCGTTGCCGTCGGTAATCCGGCAAAAAAGGTCATGTCACTTGAGGAATATCATCAGAAACGTGCAGCAGCACAGTATGCCGAGGCTTCAGAACTTGTTAGGAATTATAGGGAAGTTTATGGGAAAGAACCTGATGATGCAGCGCTTGCTGAGTTTTTCTGGCTGTTTTGCAATGATGATTCAAATCTTCCAGTAATTTGGGAGGGGAAAATGCAACTCATTGATAACAGAGAGGTTACCGGGGAAGTCTTCAGAAAACATATAAAACAATTCAAAGATAAAGAAGAGTTTTTGGCCTCCATTATGTGAAGAAACACGGGTGATTTGGAAAACCATGGATACATTAGTTTCAGTTATAATCCCTGTCTATAACGTCGAGAAATACCTTGATCGGTGTATACAAAGCGTTCTTAAGCAGACATATAGAAAAATTGAAGTCATACTCGTTGATGACGGATCTACGGATAAGTCTGGAGACCTATGCGAAGTATGGAAGACAAGGGACGAAAGAATCATTGTTGTTCATAAAAAGAACGGCGGATTATCTGACGCCAGAAACTATGGTTTGAAGTATGCGACTGGGACATATGTATGCTTTGTTGATTCTGACGATTTTGTCGACAGTAGGTTTGTGGAAGTCCTGTACAGGTTAGTGGAGGAAACAAGCACACATATTGCAGCTGTAGGGCTAAGAGAGTATTCCGAAGGGGATGCCATTCAGGAAGATAATTACTTCCCTGAGAAAACTGAGATAGTCAACCGGAATGATGCAATTAGTTGCCTGTTGAGAAATGCAAGATTCCAGGATTATGCATGGAATAAAATCTATAGACGCGATTTGTTTGAGAATATCGAATATCCTGTTGGACGTAAGATGGAGGATTTAGGTACCACATATAAGTTGTTTAGAAACGTGGATAAAATCTCTTATAATCCGTGCAGGCTTTATTATTATTTTCAAAGAGATGACAGCATCATACATGTGGCTGGCCAGAAATTCTATGAAGATAAATACGCTCTAGCAAGAGAACGATACGCTGAACTGAAATCAGAAAATGAATTGCAATTAGACAATGCTCATTTTTTGTTCCGAGCGATTCTTGATTGCTATCCTCACCTACAAGCAGAAGATAAAATGAAGGCTAAAAAAGAAATCCAAGAACTTTGGCCTGCATGCAGAGGCATTTGTAGCTCGAAAAATAGAGTCAAGTATTTTCTTCTTAGTTATCTAAGCCAAATATACACAAGGATGTATCAACATGATTGAAGGAATTCATGAATATATAAAAAACAAATACTTAGATATAAAAGCATTGGTAATTGCGCTTTTCAAGCCAAGGAGACTCATGCTTAATTCGAATAAGACTGCATTTGTGATGCTCGCGGCAAATTATAACAATCTAGGCGACATTGCAATTACTAAGGCTCAGGTTGATTTTTTAAAACATGTATTACCTAATGATTATGAAGTGGTGACTGTTCCTGTTAATGAGACTTTTAATGTGTTTCGTTCCATGAAAAGGCAGGTCAATACTGACACCATTATCACTCTGATAGGAGGAGGTAATTCTGGATCATTATATGGTTTTGTCGAGTGGCCGCGTCGATTCATACTAAAACATTTTTCCAAGTGCCGGATTATCTCGTTTCCACAAACGGTCTATTTCGAAGGCGGAAAGAGGGGAGAGGTCCTAAAAAATGAATTCATTAGACTATGTAAAAGGTGCACTCAACTGACGCTAGTAGCAAGAGAGAAGCAGTCTTTTGATGAATATCAGGAGATGTTCCAAGGTTCAGTCGAGTGCCTGCTGTTCCCTGATATTGTGTTTTCAATGAAGCATTCTAAGGATCACGAGCGAGATGGAATTGCCCTAGTGCTTAGAAATGATGTAGAAAAACAAAACCACGGAAACATTACGGAAGAGGTTAGAAGATATGGCTTAAGCCATTCAATTTCCGTTACGGAAAATGATACCTGTGATGTAAGTATCAATGATGATGGATTCGTAGAGTTAGATAACTATATAAGTGAGATCGCTTCAAAGAAATTGGTCGTGACGGACCGCCTCCACGGCATGATACTTTCATATATTACAGGCACTACATGTATAGTTTTCAATAATAACAACAACAAGATTGGATCAACCTATGCAACATGGTTGAGCGATCAAAATTACATTCGGTTTGTGGATGCCCTCACAAATGAGAAAATGGATCGAGTGTTGAAAATTTCACCACAAGAAAATGATGCTTGGCTCAAGAAGGCGTTCGATGAATTTGCTATTGTAATTAGGAGGACTATTTGATGGCCGACCAAATAAAGAGATTTATAACATGTCGGATACCTGTTACCGCATGCAATTTTAACTGCATGTATTGTTATCTATGTGGAATAGAAAAACGAACAATTATACATTTTGTTCTGCCGCCGGAGGTTTTAGCTCAAAAGCTTTCGGTTGAGAGGCTTGGAGGTGTTTGCTATTTCAATTTATGCGCGGATGGAGAGACTATGCTTCATCCGCAGTTGATACTTCTAGTAAAAGAGTTAACTAAGGCTGGACACTACGTTGATATTATTACAAATGGTTCATTGACTAAGAAGTTCGATGAACTAATTAATTCTTTGTCGACTGAAGAACAATCAAGGCTCATGATAAAGTTTTCTTTTCACTATATGCAGCTTAAAGAAAAGAATTTACTAAATACGTTCCTTGAAAATGTTAAAAAAATTGAACGGTCTGAAATATCATTTACAGTTGAAATAACACCTCATGATGAGTTGATTGATTATATTGATGAGATCAAAAAGTTCTCGATAGAACATTTTGGAGCGTTGCCGCATATAACAGTAGCACGTGATTCCAGCACTCGTGAAATTGCTATTCTTACTAAATATTCCCGAGATGATTATAAAAAAATATGGGGCCAGTTTGATAGCCCATTGTTTGATTTTAAAATTAGTACATTCAATAAGAAAAGAAAAGAGTTCTGCTATGCTGGTGACTGGAGCCTATATCTTGATCTGGAGACAGGTAAATATAGACAGTGCAATGTGGGAATGGAATTAGGAAATATATGTGATGACGCTCCGATGCATTTTCAAGCGATTGGGCGTTGTGCAATACCGCATTGCTTTAACGGACATGCTTTTCTAGCTCTTGGAGATATTCCTGAGTTAATTTGCCCCACATACGCAGAGGAAAGAGATAGAGAATGCAGCGATGGGAAGCATTGGCTTAAAGAAAACTGTAGATGTTTTTATTCGTCTAAGTTGTATGAGAGTAATAACAGTTATTCCGACGATGAAAAGAAAAGATGTATAAGACAAACGAGAAATGAAGAAATTAATAGGACAGCCAAAAAAGTTATACGAAAAATCAAGAAAATGATGACTATATAGACTAAAAGGAAGCCTATGAGTAAGATTAAGTCTAATGCAAAGCTAAACTATATATACAGTGTGGCCTACAGTATTCTCACAACTCTTTTGCCATTAGTTACTGCTCCCTATATATCAAGGGTTATCGGAGCAAATGGTTTGGGTATTTATAATTACAACTATACTATAGTTATGTATTGCATGTTGTTTGCAATGCTTGGAGTAGGGTATTATGGCAATCGTGCAATTGCAAAAGTGAGAGACAATGAAAATGAGAGAAATAAAGTTTTTTCTGAAATATATACTTTACAGCTTCTGACTGCCGGGATAGTTGCGACGGTATACATCTTATACGTTCTCATTGTTGTAAAAGAAAATCGTTTGATTGCTGGTATCATGATGCTTTATGTATTGGCTCCATCGATAACAGTAAACTGGTTCTTTTACGGACTTGAAATGTTCAAAATAACTGTGACACGGAATTTTGTAGTTAAGATGATCACAGTATCTTTGATATTTATCTTTGTCAAAAACCCAGGTGATTTATGGAAATATACTCTGATTCTAGCAATGGGGACGTTCATTAGTGAAGGATACTTGATTATATATGTTCATAAATACGTCCGATATAAACGCCCCACATTCGAAAACATACTAAAGCATTTAAAACCTAATGTGATATTGTTTATTCCAGTATTTGCTGTAAGCATATATCGTTCAATGGATAAACTGATGCTCAAATGGATAGTTGATTATGAAGAAGTAGGTTTTTACAGTAATTCGGAAAAAATAATAAACATTTGCATTGCTTTTATCTCTGCTTTAGGACAAGTAATGTTGCCGAAGATGACGAATTTACTTGCAAATGGGAATAGCGAACAGTTTAATGTTTTAACAAGAAAGTCTCTTAAGTTTAGTTCATTTCTGTCCATTGCTATGTTTTATGGACTTCTTGGTGTATCTAGGGACTTTGTCCCTCTATTTTATGGGCCAGGGTATGAACCATGTATTCCATTACTGGAGTTGCTGTCTGTCAACTTGATGTTTTTAGCGTGGGGAAGTGTTCTAAGATCTGAATTTTTGGTACCTAAAGAACAGGATTCTATATTCATAAAGTCTGTATTATGGGGTGTTGTTGTTAATCTACTTTTAAACTTTCTTTTAATCCCGCGACTGAAAGCAATTGGAGCCACTATAGGTACAATTAGTGCTGAAGTTTTTAGTTTGATTTTTATATTGGTAGGGATACGGAAGGAATTTGACGTAAGACGAGTTATCAAAGATGCTCTACCATATTTTGTTATCGGAGCCATCATGTTTGTTTCAGTACGCTTAGTAGAGCGATTAAATTTAGCCCCTACGTATCTTCTTCTAAGTGAAATTATCACAGGAATTGTTGTGTATTTAGTCCTGTCACTTATATACTGGCATATTACTAAGGACGAGATGGAAGCCACAGTCAGGGGTGTACTCAGAAAAATAGGTATAAAGTGAAGAACTTAATGATGTGTGTTAAAGAACGTGAAAGCTGGAAATAGATAATGAGCAAAAAATGATGTCAAGTTTTTCGCAGTACTCATAGTTGTTGTTGCGTTCATTGCTGCATGTCTCGTCGTTACTAAATTGATGAAACGAACGACTTCGTTTTCTATCTTAGCTTCCGGAACAAAAACAATCTATCCAGTTGTTTCTATTACATTACCAAAGACCAAAGATAGCGATGGGAGCTTTACGTGTACTGGAATGACTTATGATTCTTCCGAAAATGCTATTTGGGGGGGGTACTATGGAAAAACAATTCCTGAAGATGAGGTGCAGAGACCGGCACTGATAAAGCTTGATATGGAATTTAATATACTCGATGAAATTCCACTAAAGTCGTTTGTTTTACGAAATCCCAGAATGAGTTTACAAGGTATTACCTATGACAGTGTTGACAATAGTCTATGGTTTACTGACAGTGAAAGCATATATGAGATTGATAAATCCGGCAATTTGCTAAGGACTTTACAGATAGATGGATTACAGAATCCTAATGGCCTTGTATATGATTACACATCAGATACCCTATGGATCCTTGGATACAGGTTTTATCTAGCAAATATCAAAAAAGATGGTACAATAATCAGGAAAATAAGGTGTAATTATTTCGATCAAGATCAATTGATGATGGTTGGAGATAATATCTTTTTTACAGTCGGAGCGGATTACAAAGGGGATCAGAATTATCTTGGCGCTGTAGATAAGACAACGGGTAAGGTTGCTGCTATAGCAAGACTCGCAGAATCGTATGCTGTAGAAGGTTGTTGTGTGGTAAGAAATAAATTGTATATCTTCAATGATGGGTTTTATCATGACTGTGCCATAAAGGAGAATCTAGTTCAAGTTTATGATTGGACAGAATAGAGAGAAAAAATATGCAGGATAAGAAAACATGGAGATTTATTCTTATCTCTGTTTATATCGGATGTATTCTCTATATAACTTTACTATCTCGAGAACCTAACTTAATTCGAACTGCCAGACCAATTCCATTCTGGTCCTATCTCGATTGGTTGCAAGGGAGTTGGACAAAAGGATTATCAATTGGGCTTAATATAGGACTCTTCGTTCCGCTCGGGTATCTTCTGGCGGACCTTCGCAAAGCAAGATGGTTGCCGGTTATTGCCTGCCTAGTTGTGACGCTCTCTATAGAAGTAGTTCAGTATGTAACGTATTATGGGTACTTTGATGCGGACGATATAATTAGCAATTTCATGGGATGTTGCATTGGTGTAGCTGTTTGGAGTCTGGTAGATAAAAGGTTTCAAAATTGGCAGAAATGGATTCCGGGGGTTTTGATTATAGCAGGTCTTATAGGGTGCATTATTACATCAAAGAACGTCCAGTATTACGAGACTCAGTTTGATTTTGACATTGCGCATGTTCAGGTAGAGAACAACAGAATATCGATTTCCGGGATTTGTGACATTTATCATCGTGAATCGTTGAGTTTCCAAATATTGTTAAGGAATGAAGACGGAACGTACCCAGCGGATACTACAAGCGACGGAAATGTTTTCTACGCTTCGGCTGATGCTCCTAGCGATAAGTATGAAGTTCTGATTCAATTTTCTGGATATAAACCAATAACGACTAAGACATACATTAATCATGGTGTTGTCGAATACACGGTAGATGCTCCTGTTCCAGAAATACAGGGAACAGCACTGGAATCTATAATTGGCTCAGGCAAGCTTAAAGTTTATGATCCGGAATACGATGTGTATGTTTATCAAGTCGGGCATAGGCTTTATTGGTTGATAGGAAAAGATCTCAAAGCCAACCTTATTTATCACCTTCATACAAATGAAACGAAGAATCTGCCTGAGAATCGAATACAATATGGATTTGACAATAGGTTTTTGCCAATTGGGAGCGAGAAAGAATTAACCAATTCGATAGACTGCGGAGAGTACAGAGTTTTCACCGACATAATTCCGTCAGAGTATTATGTTACGGCAATAATGGTTGGAATGAACAAAGGACCAAACATTCTGTGGAGACAATACTTCCGTCCAGATAGGTTTTAGATAATGACAGACCTTGAGTACAGAATAGCAATTGAAAATGTGATCTATCTATGTTCCTGCGCAGTTAATGGAACGACTCCTGAAAAGGAACGAGTTGATTCTCTTGATCTTGATAACCTTTACAAATCTGCTCAGAAACACATGCTGGCTGCCATGGTAGGTTAGATGCTTAAGACTGTGGACATCTCCAATCCTGCGTTTAGAGATGCGCTTGCCCTTGCGCAACGGAAAGCAGTTATTCTGAACAACGAATTCGTAACTAAAACTTCCCACATAAAAAGTGGCTGCAAAGCCGCAAGAAATCTGGGAAATCAGCTTCAAGGTAGTGTCAAGCAGAAACTGAAGGGTGAGGAATTCCAAGCACCGAGCGCAGATGCTGCGGGAGCTTGGACAGGAAGCTGTGAGTGAAGGCTTGCATCTGCTCATCTGAGACAGCGAAGAACTCTTTAACTGTGTCCAGCAACGCTTCAAGAATCAGCGCCAGCGTCTTTGTGAAACTGATCTCCGCAGCTTCTGCAGTCATGAGCCAGAACAGTTCCCCAAGTGTGCGATCATCCGAAGCCGCCCGTTGGTTGACAGCGAGGATCATGTACCGGACACAAACAATGGCCAGGTGACAGGTAAAGGCATCAAAGGAAGGACTGTTGGACTCCTTCAAGAGTTTCAGATGCTGCTTGCAGGTTTTGAAATACACCTCAATGTTCCATCTGACCCCATAGCGGCGGATAATTTCATTCTCAGAAATATCCGTATCCGTAGAAATCAGAGCAATCCAATCCTTGCGCTTCGCTCTGTTTCGGACAAAGACGATACGAACGGGGATTCTGGATACGACCTGTCCCTTCTCCTTCTGGATAAGGTTCATCTCAACAAATGGTACAGGGGCCGGTTCGCGCTGTCCCCCTATTCTATTTGAAAATACCGCAATTCTCCAAACGCGCAGGGCCTTCGGCTCTTCCGACAAGGGACGTTGCTTTTGTCTTCAGGCTTATCCGCTTCGCGCCCACTCTCCCCTCGCCCATGGCAGAGTACAGCCGCGTGCGTCACAGATCGCTCCATAAGAACCGCCGCCCCCGCCCAATCGTTCTGATCGGGCGGGGGCAAGTCACGTGTTGCATGGAATCTGTTGGGGTGGCCGTGTCACAGCCCGTTTAAGAATAATTCACAGTATGATTATTCTGAACACCTTGATATCAGCAAAGGCTTGGAGTATACTGTAATCAGTTAATCGAGTTTCAACTGCCTATGGAACGGAGATGATTCGCGTGAGAGTGTATCTTGACATGTGCTGCTTCAACAGGCCATATGATGACCAGTCACAACTGAAAGTGGCAATGGAAGCACAGTCAAAGCTCCATATCCAGCGCCTTATTAGAGAAGGAAAGCTGGATCTCATCGGATCGTATACACTGGACTATGAGGTCAGCAGAAATCCCTATGAGATGAGAAGGCAATCCATCGTTCAGTTCATTCATGACAACATGATAGGGTATGTTGGAGACGAACGGGCGGATATGATCAAGCCAATAGCAGACAAGATTATGGAGACAGGAGTTAAAGAGAAAGACGCGTATCACGTTGCTTCTGCTATTTATGCAGGATGTGATTATTTCATCTCGACGGATATTCGACTGCTGAAATACAAATCGGACAGAATAAGGTTGGTAACCCCCATCGAGTTTGTCACAGAAACGGAGGGAGAAGAATGATTCCGAATACTGTGGATATTATGAATCGAGGCATGGAGTGCTTGACTCAGGCAATGGGCGTGGTCGAAGCGGAACAATTCATCTCTATTATCATAAGAGAAAAATTTGACTACACAAAATGGCAACGCCAGTATTTCGATGCGATGGCTCCCGGCGAGTTCCATCAAAAAGCTTTAGAATTTGCAAAGACGCACCCGTACACCGGAACTGCTGAGAGACTATAGAGTCCGTGTCCAGATAAGGGTGCCCTTGCCTTGAGGCGTTGTGTGGCCCCCTCAGCCGCTCCACGCCCGCTCTCCCCTCGCCCAGGGCAGAGTACAGCCGCGTGCGTCACAGATCGCTCCATAAGATATATCAAATACGCCATGAGTTCGACCCGGTGCGGGGCCAATACGCCTTGCACCGGGTCGTCCTATTTTTTTGCATATTAGGCTATCAGGGCGAGCGCGTCTGCCAGCGCCTGCCGGTAGGCCTCAGGGTGGGCACCCTTGATGGGCTCGGTCAGGATGCGGCCGCTGCTGTCGACAAAGAGCGTCACCGGCACGACCTCGGTCGGGAATACCTCCCCGACGTTCTCCGCCGCGCGCAGGTTCAGATAGTCCGCCCCCGCGTCCTTCAGCAAGGCCGCGCCATTAGTCGCGGTGGCGTCGTCCGCCGCGTCAATGCACACGCCGATGATCTGACAGTCCTGTTCTTCAAACTCCTTCGCCATGGTGCCGAGCGCCGGGAGCTCGGCCTTGCAGGGCGGGCACCAGGTCGCCCAGAGGTTGATCATCGTCACCTTCGCCCCGGCGAAGAGATCGGCGCTTTGCCGAAGCGTACCGTCGAGGTCGGCAGCCTCGTATTCGATGGTCTCCCCGGGGGCAAGCATATACGGCCAGGCGGGCTCATACAGCGTCAGGGCGGAGAGGAAGCTCGCTTTATCGGCGCGCAACGCCTCATACTCGGCATAGAAATTGCCCATGGCCTCCCGGCGCGCCTCGGCCTCCTCCGCCGGCTGCGCGTACTGGCCAAGGAAAAAGCGGCTGTCGCCGTCAGCACCGATTTCTTCGAGGGCCGCGAAATCCTCAGCACTGACAAATTCGCTGTTCCAGAGCGCGTTGAGCAGCTCCGCCTCTCCACGCTTGCCGTTGATCGCATAGAGTACGAAGAGACTGCCGTACACCTGCCCGCTCAGCCAGGCGGGGTCAGCGGGCACGGGGAGCTCCGCGCCGCTCCTGAGCGCCGCGCTGTACGCCGTCATGAAATCGACATAGGCGCGCAGCTGCTCGGAAGAGACGGCATAGTAATCCAGCGCGATCTCCTGAACGCCCGCGCTGAGGTAGCGCACGCTCCAGTTGAGTGTCCCTCTGGCGCTCTCATATGTATCCGGCGGGACGAAGCGAAAGCCCAGCTGCGGCGCATCGATCACGTTTTCGCTGTCAGCCGCCGCCTCTGCGGGATGGAGCACGATGGTCACAAGTCCCGGCTCCGCCGGGGCCGGATATTCCGTGTCGTCGGGCGCATAGCGCTCCGGCACACGCAGCAGATGGACGGTATAGCTGCCGCCCGCCTGCTCAAAAGCCGCGGCGCCGCTATCATCGGTCTCGCCGAGCATGCACTCGCTGTCCGAGCAGAACTGAACTGTCACGCCCGCCACCGGCGCACCGTACTCATCGGTCACCAGCACGCGATAGCCGTCTTTCACAGCAGAAAGCACCGCGGTCGCCGTCGGGGCAGCTGCTTCACCGCAGCCGACAAGCGCCGCTGTCAGGCAGAGCGCCAACAGCAAAGCAATCGGTCGTTTCATAAAGCCATCCTTTTCCGCTCCCGTTAGTCGCCGGTATCAGAAGCCTGCGCATACAG
>Ga0310691_10003251_pt1 | contig 19867 bp, 12 predicted proteins | sample 176DNAGHGlowgp2_FD_203887 | JGI IMG/M metagenome (GOLD analysis project Ga0310691, IMG submission 203887) | Sheep rumen microbial communities from Palmerston North, Manawatu-Wanganui, New Zealand - 1766 DNA GHGlow gp2 (v2) (version 2) | ecosystem: Host-associated > Mammals > Digestive system >...
AGAAAACCCAACTATATATATCTTATTATATTTATCATCAATAATTGTATTAATAAATTCTGCAATATTAGAACTATATTTAAAGAAATTTTCAATATTAGATTCATCAGAACTACACCCATAACCAGGATAACAAACAAAAAAAGTATCTATTTTCTTACCAGTCATTCTCCATCTATAATAATAATCAATAAAATTATTATCATACATTGTCTCACCATTACCTCCAAAATATATTACTAAATTTTTTACATTTTCATTTTCATTTTCATTAACTTTATTTTCAATATTATCTTTAACATTATTATTATTACTATTATTATTATTAAAATTTCTTCTTTCAACACCTTCATAAAAAACTAAAGGTACTTTATCTTTAAATTTCATCTCTTTATACTCTTCAAAAGACATCTTAGGTATTATCTCCAATTTTTTATCATTAATATTCCAAAAATATGTTTTCCTATACTTAGAAAAATAATTCATAGAATACTCTTTCTCATAATTCTTCTCATATGTAGACCCAACAAAAACAATCTGATTCTTTCTTAAATACTTATAATAAAAACTAAACACCTCATATATAATAAATACAATAAACGCTAAAACTATTAATAAAATATACCCCCTCTTACTACGAAACTTAAATTTATTAAAGTATGACATATATTTATGATAACAAAATATTTTTGTAAAAAAGTTTTACCTACTTTAAAAGTAGGCAACCAACCTAAGGTTGGATATAGGATGTCTTTACATTCGTAAAGACTTACTTAGAAAGTAAGCAACCAACCTAAGGTTGGATATATGATGTTTCTACATTCGTAGAAACTATTATATAACTAATTTAATACATTATGTATTAAATTACATTATATATTCTTTGTTTTGACGAATGTAAAAAGTTACTTTTAAAGTAGGTCCAACGTCACTTTTGTACTTTCTTAGAAAGTACAAAAGTGACCTTCTCAATCGGCGAAGCACCTTAATATATTATCTATAAAATATACTATATATTATTAGTTTCGACCATCTGTCGAAACATACTTGCCTACTTTTAAAGTAGGTAGTTAGCAGCCAACTTTAAAAGAAACTATTTCTGAGTTTTTTATAATATATTCTTTACCTTCTGTTCTGAATACTGGGTTTTTATTAGATTTTTTTGAGTTATAATATGTATCAAAATCACATACATCTACTTTTATAAAGTTTTTTTCGAAGTCAGAATGTATTTCTCCAGCAGCTTTAGGAGCATATATGTTGTTATTTATAAACCATCCTCTAGTTTCATCTGACCCAGATGTATAAAATGTTATTATGTTTAACTTTTCACATATTTTATCAGTCATAGTTTCTATATGGTTATTCCAAATATCTACCTCTGCCTTAAAATCTTCTTTTTCTTCATCAGACATCTCATGAATATCACTACCTAATTTTATTGGAATGAAGATAATGTCATTGTTAGTTATCTTTGAACGTTTAAAAAAATCGTCAATAAGATCTTTATTACCACTTTCGTCACAATTCCCAATATATAAAACTGGTTTATTAGTTAAAAGTTGTAGCTCTTTTATTATTTTTAATTCTTTATCATCTAATTTATTTTCTTTACAAAAATCTCTTATATCTTTAGATTCTTTTAAATAATCTATTAATTTATTAAGTAAAATCAATTCATTTTTAGCTTCAGAATTACCAGATTTTGCTAGTTTATTAGTTTTTTCCAATCTTTTTTCTAGTGTTTCTAAATCTTTAAAACGTAATTCTAAGTTGATAGTTTCAATATCATTTACAGGATCTATTTTATTTTCTACGTGTAAAATATTAGAATTTGAAAAAAAACGAACGATATGTAATATTATATCAACTTCTCTGATATGTGCTAAAAACTGATTACCAAGACCTTCACCTTTACTAGCTCCTTTTACTAATCCAGCAATATCATAAATTTCCATTGTCGGTTTTACTATATTTTTAGGATTATCAACTTCTACAAGCTTATCTAATTTTTTATTTTCAACTATTAATAAACTTGTATTAGGATCTATTGTACAAAAAGGAAAGTTTTCAGAACGTACAGAACTATTTGTTAAAATATTAAAAAATGACGATTTACCAACATTAGGTAATCCAACTAACCCTACTTTTATGTGCATATTATTAATTATAAGTTAATATAAATAGGAAAATTAAAATATTATATATAAGACATTATACATGTTTTTTTAAAAATTTGATTATTGTTTTAATTTATTCTGTTTCAAAAAGATCCTTTTCATCGAAATCTTTTTTAATTTTCTTAAATGTATCTTCTATATCTTTTTTTTCTATATTATTACAATTATAAAACATTTTTTCTACATTTAAAGAATCTTTTGATAAATCAAATTTACTAATATCTAATGTTTTTAGATTTTCACAATTATAAAACATACATCTCATAGATTCAACATTTGAAGTATTAAAATTATCACTAAAAGTTATATTTTCTAAATTTTTACAACCACAAAACATACATCCCATATCTGTAACCTTAGAAGTATTAAAATTACTTAAATTTAATTCTTTTAAATTTGTACAATCATAAAACATACCTGACATAGATTCAACATTTGAAGTATTAAATTTATCACTAAAAGTTATATTTTCTAAATATGTACAACCATAAAACATACATCTCATATTTTTAACATTAGAAGTATTAAAATTACTTAAATCTAATTTTGTTAAATTTGTACATTCTCTAAACATATATTCCATAGTTGTAACATTAGAATTATTAAAGTTATTCCCAAAAATTATATTTTTTAAATTTTTACATTTTTTAAACATCCATTCCATATTTGTAACATTAGAAGTATTAAAGTTACTTAAATTTAATTCTGTTAAATTTGTACATTCATTAAACATTGCATACATATCTGTAACCTTAGAAGTATTAAAGTTACTTAAATTTAATTCTTTTAAATTTGTACAATCATAAAACATACATCTCATATATTCAACATTTGAAGTATTAAATTTATCACTAAAAGTTATATTTTCTAAATTTTTACAACCACAAAACATAGCTCCCATAGCTGTAACATTGGAAGTATTAAATTTACTTAAATCTAATTTTGTTAATTTTGTACATTCATTAAACATACAGTCCATATATTTAACATTTGAAGTATTAAATTTATCACTAAAAGTTATATTTGTTAAATTTGTACATTCTTCAAACATACTTGACATATTTGTAACATTAGAAGTATCAAATTTACTTAAATCTAAATTTTTTAAATATTTACATTTAGAAAACATATGTGACATATCTGTAACATTAGGACTATTATATAAGATTGTAATTTCTTCGGCAGAATAAAGTGAAAATAATCTATTAAAATAATTATTTTGGACAGATACTATATGAAAACTAAGCTTATTAGGTCTACAATAACATAGATAGCTATATTCTTTTTTATCTGTTAATAAAATAATATCTTTATATTCTTTATCTTTTTTAAAAATTTCATTAAATTTATCTTTATTTTTAAATTTGGTATAAGATGAAGTGTTTTCATTTTTTAACTCATAAGAATCATCTCTTTCATCAGAAAAATGCTCAATTTTTGGGGTATATGGTTCTATTATAAAATTTCCTTTATCTGTTTTTGCAAAAATATAGTCATTTTCACTTTTATAAGAATCATAACTTATATATACTTTATTTTCATCCATGAGATCCTTATAATAATCCATTTGTACTTCATAAGTATCAAGTATTTCATCTTTTATTTCCTTACCATCAGTAATTTCCTTGAAAAAATCATTATCTTTTATTCTTTCTTTAAATAAACTACATATTAATAGGCCATTTAAAATATTAATATCTCTATTTTCGCCATTAGGTATTATAGGATATTGATCAAGTTTGTTCTTGAATTTGTCTTTAATAAAATTTATTAAATTATCTTTTTTGATGAAATTATCTTTTTTTTTTACAGTTTCTTTAATTATTTTTATATCTTCAAATGTTACCTGATTATCTTCTATTCTATCTTTTATATCCTTACTTATTAAGTATTCATATAGCTCTTTTTTTTCAAAATTATCTAATATATCTTTTAAATTCAAAATTATACAATTGTTATTATATCTCATTATGTTATAAGATCCAATATTTTTTTTTATATACTCCGTAATTTCCTTATCTTTTGACTCAAGTTCATTCGATAAAACGTTTATGTCTTCATATTTATTTAAATTTTTTAGATCTTTTATTTTTTCATCTAAATTATAATTAAAACCTTTAATTTCAGAATTAGCAAAATTAAATTTTTCTTTTAAAGTGTTGAAATATTCAATTTTTTTATTTTTGTATCCATTAAAATCATTTTCTAGATATGCATTTAAATCATTTATTAAAACATCGAATTTTTTATAGTTTTCCACAATTTTATTTATGTAACCAGCATATTTATTAATATCATTAATATCATTAATATTAACATTTTGTAATTGTGTATCTATTTCTCCTTTTAACTTTTTTAAATCTTCTATATTATATTTTCCATTTTTCTCTAAATTATCGTCTAATTTTTTTGTTGATTTGTTATATTTTTTTGCTAAATCTGTATATATAGAATTGATCTTCTTATTAAATTTATTTCTTTCATTTTTCATGTTATCTTTTACAGTTTCAAAATCTGTTTTTTTACAGTTTTCTATCTCTTCTCTTTTAACATTAATATTTTCAACACTAAATATATTAGAATTATAATTTATTAGATTATCAATATTACTTGATAGACTATTATAAATTTTTAATAAACCTGCTTTTTCTGATTCATCTATTAATTCTTCTTTTGGATTTTTTAATTTTTCTTTATCTTCCTGTTCTTTCTTTTTTTTTAAATCTTCAGGATTTTGTTCTTGTTGTTCATTATTATTACTACCAATATTGTCACTAGTACTTTCATTATTGTTATTAATTCTTTGTTTACAACTATATCCTTTACTTTTTTTATTACTATTTTTACCATTACAACAACCTGCTAATGTATTAAAAATAGCACAATTTGTTATTAATAAAGAAATAATATATTTTTCTAATCTAAGCATATATTTAATACGTTAATTATAAAAAGAAAAAACAAAAAATAAATTTTGTGCAAAACTTGTTCAATATTTTTTACTAATAATATTTAAATTTTCTTTTTAAAAAAACAGAATTTGATAATAAATAAATTTGATCATTATATATATAACATTACACATGTTTTTTTAAAAATTTGATTATTGTTTTAATTTATTTTTGTTTTAAAAAGACTATCTTTATCGTATTTTATATTATATTTACTAAACATATTTTCTATAGATTTTTTATCTGATTCTGTTAAATTTGTACAACCAGAAAACATTCCATTCGTATTTTTAACATTAGAAATAATAAAGTTATTTACAAAAGTTATATTTTTTAAACTTGTACAATCAGAAAACATATTTCCAATATATTCAACCTTAGAAGTATTAAATTTACTTAAATCTAATTCTGTTAAATTTTTACAACCAGAAAACATTCCAGACATATTTGTAACATTAGGACTATTATATAAGATTGTAATTTTATTGGCAGAATAATTTGCAAAAAATCTATTAAAAGATTTATCTTCGACATGTACTATATGAAAACTAAAATTATCTGGTCTACAATAACATAGATAGCTATAATTTTTGTTATTTGTTAATAAAATAATATCTTTATATTCTTCACCTTTTTTAAAAATTTTATTAAAATCATTTTCACCAAATTGGATACAATCTGATTTGTTTGTATTTGTATATTTTTCACCTTTCACTTCAAAAATTGACTCACATTTTACTTTATATGGTCTTGTTATAAAATCTTTTTCATTTATTTTTGCAAAAATATAGTTATTTTTATTATCATCAGTATAACTTATATATACTTTATTTTCCTCCATCTTCGCCTTATAAACATTCATTTGTTTTTCATAAAGATCAAGTATTTTATTTTTTATTTCATCACCATCATGAATGTTTTTATATAATTCACTATCTTTTATTTTTTTTTCAAATAAAGTACATTTTAATAGGCAATTTAAAATATTAATATCTTTATTTTTAACATTATTTATATCATATTGTTTAAGTTTGTCCGTGAATTTTTTTTTAATAAAATTTATTAAATTATCATTTTTGACTAAATTATCTATTTCTCTAATTTTTTTTATATCTTTATATGTTGCCTTATTTTTATCTATTCTATTTTTTATATCATTACTTATTGAGTATTTATTTATTTCTTTCTTGTATTCAGCTTTATCTTCGTTTTTAATAAAATCAATCAATAGACTATCTACATATGAAACTATATTATTGTTTTCATCTATTAATTTTATATAATTTTTTTTATTATTATTTATAAGATTCGGGCTTTAGTTTTATTTATGTGTTATAAAAAAATATTTTAAATTCAATAAATATTGTAAAATAATTAATATCGAAATTCTTAAAATTTAATAAGTTACAATAAGAACTAAACTGATATTATTGGTAAAAATTTAATAAAAATCATATATTTATTCAAATTTATTTTTCATCATATAAAAAACCTTTAAAAAACGATAAAATCGAAGATTTTTAAATAAATAAGTGCGGAGTTATGGCTATATTTTAATTTTTTTTATCGTATTTTAACACGTTTTTTTATACGAAAAATACATTATTAAATTCAAAAAATAGTCAATATCTTTAAATCCACGAGCACGATTATAATATAAATTTATATTTCGATTATTGCCTTCAATAAAACCATTTGAAATATCAAAAAGTGCACTATTTGGCAAAATTTCAAGGAGTGTTACATTCGCGTCTTTTTTATTGATAAATAAATTTTTATAAATATATTTTAACATAAAAATATGTATAAGAATTGTATTTATTGTAAAATTAAAAATTGTGTTATAAAAAAGGAAAAACAAAAGCAGGAAGTCAAAGATATATTTATTGAAACAATTTAAAAAATCATTGATTCTTCATCAAAAGCATAACAATATTATTTTAATGGTTATTATGATTATTTTAATCTAAATTATCATGATGGAAAATACAAATCTTTAAATAATAAAAGCCAAACTCATAATATTGGTGTAAAAGGTGTAAATTTAGATTTTAGAAAATATATTGCATTTTTACAGCGAAAATCTAAATGTTTTTCTAGATCTTTAGAAATGTATTAATTATTACACCTAAGGTTACTTTAAAAGTAACCAACCAGGACTAAGTCCTTGACCATTATAATAATATTTTATAGATAATATATTAAGGCGCTTCGCCGTTTGAGAAGGTATCTTTGCTACTTTATTAGAAAGTAGAATTCTTTGTGAAACTTTCTTATAATAAAGTTTCTAATTTTCATATATTTTATCAGTAATATTTTCTATGTGGTTATTCCAAATATCGACTTCACTTTTAAAATCTTCTTTTTATTCATCAGACATCTCATAAATATCTAATACTAATTTTATTGGAATATTGATATTATTATGATTTAAAAAAATAAAAAAAAATTAAATAATACGATTAATTTTAATTAGAAATACTTATTAAATATTTTTTATATAAAAAATACTAATTTAAAATTTTAATAATTTGATTTTAGTACAGCTATTTTTTTTTATGTGCACAAGATTTACATCCTTTCACTTTATTATTTCCTTTACCAGTATCATCACCTTTTTTATACGGTACTTCCATAATTACTTCGCCACCAGTATCTATATCAGTATCTGTTCCTTGTTGTACTTGTTCTGGTTGTGTTGGTATTTCTCCTGTTCCTGGTTGTGTTGGTCCTTGTACTGGTTCTGATTGTACTGGTATTTCTTCTGTTCCTTGTCCTTGTGCTGGTTCTATTGGTATTTCTCCTGAACCTGGTTGTGTTGTTACTTGTACTGGTGCTTGTCCAACTGGTGGATATTGTGGAGCTATTGGTACTGTTCCTGGTGCTCCTGATGTTGATCCAGCTGTTGAAAATGGTGGTACTCCTGTTGGTACTGATGTTGATGCTGATGTTTTTGGGGTAAGAGTAATTTTAAGTTCAACATCTTTACCTGAGTTTATCATTTCTATTTTATCTTTTGATAACTCATTTTCAAGATATCTACTTTCTCCTTTTCCAAATTGGATTCCAAAATTACCTTTTTCATCTTTTTCAAAAATACTTCTTTTAAGTAGACCAATAATAGATCCTTTTCTTGAAATATACCATACTAAAAGTTTATCGAAATTTTTATCATCTTTTTTTAATCTAACTAAATCAGTTTCTTTTCCATTTTCAATAAATGTAAATTTAACATTATAATTTTTCCCATCATAATTTACATCAAATTTACCATTATATTTAGTAGTATCAGTAGATTTAGACGTAGTTTTACTTGCAGATTTATCTGTTGTAGTTTTAGTAGCACTAGGTGCAGCAAAACCATGGTTCTTGAACATGTCCGCCAGTTCTTTCATCCTTGGTCTAGTTGCTGGTTCTGTTGCTGCTTTAGATCCTGTTGCTTTAGATCCTGTTGCTGTAGATCCTGTTGTTGCAGGTTTTGTTGTTGTAGGTTTTGTTACTTTCTCAACTATATAAATATTCATTATAATTTTTTTATAATTTTTTCCACGTATGAGTTGGAAAAATTCTTTTTCTTCTTTTTTATTAAACTTATAAGTACCAGAACTAATTGTTATTTCCTGACCTATACTTTTTAAATCATTATAAGATAAACCAGGAACTCTAACATTACTCATATCTTTTACTACATTTCGAGTTTCTGTACTCGTTACATGACCACCATCAGGTAGTTTAGTTAGTAGGTCAGCACATAGTATTTTATTCGCAAAAACTAAACTATTTATTATAGCAAGTTTATTTATCTTTCTATCAAACATAACTAATCTCTATTTATTATTTATTTATTTTTTTATTTATTTACAAATTTTTATAGATTTAATATTTTTATTTTTAAATAATTATAAAATTTTACTATAATATTTTGTTTTCATTTAAATTACATTTTAATAATTAAACTATAATTGTATGAATTTAAAATTTATTAATATTATTGATAGTTACATATTAATATTTAGAAATTGCTGTTATGGCTTTTGATTATTTTACTGTTTTTTTATTATATTTTTTCCAATTATCCATTCCGCCTTTTAGATTTATAACTGTAAAATTTTCTTTTGTTAATAATTTAGCACTTTCTTTTGATCGAGATCCAGATTGACAATATATAGCTATTGTGTTATTTTTATCTAATGTATCTTTACATTTTTTTATAAAATCTTCAGAATAATAATCTATATTTATTGCTTTTTCAATATGCCCACTTTTAAATTCATTTTCAGTTCTAACATCTAAAATTGTAACCTTATCTTCTTTTATTAACTCTTCAAATTTTTTTACATCTACTGTTTCAAAACAATTTTTACATGACCCAATAATATACAAACAAAATAAAAATATAATTAATATTGAAAAGCTTATAATCTTTGCTTTGTAATTGAAATTCATATTTATAGATAATATATATACATTTATATTATTTTTTAGAATCGTCTAATAGCATCATCATATTGTTACCAGCTGTTGTTTTAGGCATTACTCCATCCCATTTTTCAATAAACATCTTCTTTATTAAAGCTTCTGTCATTGATTCTGCTATTTTTTTGTTATAATAAGCTTCTGCATCTGCATTTATCTTAGTAGCTTCTGCATCACCTTTAGCTTTTGCTATTTTTATTTTAGCATTAGCTTCTGCTTCTTTAACTTGATTTTCTGCTTTTAAAGCTGCTTGAACTGCTGCATTTTTTTCTTCTATAGTTTTCGATAATGACTGTGGTGGTGTTATTGCTGATGTAAACTCTTCAACAATAAATCCTTCATGTTCTAATGAATTTTGTAATAAGCTAATTACATCATTTTCAAATTCTGCTCGATGTGACATTAAATAATCTGAATTATATCTATTAGCACATAATCTATATGCATTATAAATACATGTTTTAATATACCCATTTTCTAATGATGTAATTCCTCTTCTATATTTTCTAAAAATATCACAAGCTCTATTTGTATCTATTCTATAAGCTATTTGAGGATCCATTGTAAAAATAGAAGCATCTTTACAAGTAACAGTAAATGGTTCATAATTTTTTCTTTGAATATATGTTGGATATCTAAAAATATCTGTAGTATATCTATTATATATTATCCATCCTCTTACTGTTTGTTCTAAACCACCTTTACCTATTTCTGAAGTCGCAAATTTATGAAATTTTATACCTATCTCTCCTGAATCTATAACTGTAATTCTATAAGGTTGAATCCATAAAAATGCAAAAAAAAGTATTATACAAGCTGTTAATTTTTTATGTGTTATAATAAAATCGTCAAAAATTGAATCAGTTTTCTTTTTTTCAGAAGCCATAAAATAAGTATTTAAATAAAAATTAAAAAAAATATAAAATATATAAACAATAATAAATATATAATAATAAGATATATACTAATTATTTCTGTTTTCCCAGAATTTAGCAAAATCCCATTTTGCACCAACTGATAAAATATCTTTCCATTTTAATTTACCACCTTTACAACCAAAACTATCTCCTAAAATTGATGCATTAAATGTTAAGCCATATTTAGCCCACTCAAATTCTCCTTTTACTGCTGTAACACCTAAATCAAATCCTAATCCTTCAAATTTTGTACTATCAATATTTTTTGTATCAACTTTTAAACTCTTAGGAGAACATCCACCTGATATTTTAAATATATCAAGTTTAAGATTATCTAATAAGAATTTTACTTTTTCATTTTCAATATTAGAACCATTTAATTTAGTTTTTAAAGCTTCAAGAGTAATGTTTAAATAAAAACCATTACCAAGATCTTCAACATCTTTTGCCTGTCCAAAATTATCAACTGTTAAACCAAAAATATATTCAACTTTAACATCAGCACTTGTTGAAACTTCACTAACAAACCATAATTTATCAACATTTTTTAATAATGAAGTATAGTCTATATCCAATGATACATTAAAATTAAACAATTGAGGTCTAAATAATAAGTAATTATCTTCTGAATTCTTAAATTGCTCTGTGAAATCAACTTTATCACTGAAGTAATATGACATATCAGAGTCAAAACCAACACCAAAATTTCCTTTTAAATTTTTAACAATACTTAAGTCTTTTTTCCATCCAAAGTCTAACAATATGTCAAATTTAAAATTACTATTTATAAGAGTTTTAAAATCAAAAAATGCTTTAAGTCCTCCGTTAAATAATTCATGATCTACATTACATTTTACTCCTAAACCAGGTATTATAGTTTTAGCTACACCTAAATTACTGCTAGTAAATACTCTAGTCAAAGCAAAATTTCCAGTTTTCTTTAATATTTCAATAACTTGAAGACTGTTGTCTGAATTAAATACTAATCCTAAACTTGGATCAAATTTAAATTCTTGACCACCTAAATTTGTTTTTAGTTCTACTGTATCTCTTAATTCTATTACTCTTAGATCATCATTTTTTACATATTCAGAAGAACCATAATTTAAATCTAAAGTATTTTTAATACTTAAATTATCATTCAACTGTTTTTCTACAGGCGAATATGAAATTTTTAAATTGTCAATATAAATAACATCCTGTATACCATTTATACCATTTTTTATAAATGTACCTACAAAATTACAATTTAAAAGAACTAACTTTGCTGATGATGTTAATTTTTTATAAATATCATCAGAATCACCTTTATTAAAATCAAAAAATAAACCACCTGTTAATTCAACATTAGGTTTTATATATATTAAATTTTCTAAATTTTTATTAAATATATCTTTTGTTTTTAATGAAGAATTAGCAACAAAATTTCCATATATATTAGAACCTTCTTTAAAACAGCTTCCACTTACATCTTTTGTAAATTTATACTCCTTTTTTTCTTCTTTATCTGTTTCTTCATTAGCACAAAGAAATTTTCCATATGTTGAAAGAAATAATACACTATGTATATATTTTTTATTTTTCTTAAAAAAATCAATCATAGTCACCACTATATTTTTTGTTATATATTAAATTTATAAAAAAAAACATATCAATATTTTTTTATAAATTTTTTTAAAGAATTATTATTTTTAAAATTTTAGCAATTTCAATTTCTTTGTTTTTCAGTAAATTAAGCGTTTTTATAATATTATCTTCAATTTTACTTTCTTTAATATTTTTTTTTAAATCTTTTATCATTTCTTTTATTATATTTAATTCTAATCTTAAAATTGTTTTTTTTATTTCATTGATTACATCATTATTTATTTTATTTATTTTAAATAAATCTGTTTTTGTCCAATTATCACTAATTTTATTTTTATAATCACAAAGATAATTTATAATAATAGATTTTAAATTTTCATCAACATTATTAATTACATATTTTAAATTAAAATTATTGTTTTCATCGAAATTATCTATAATAAAATTAATTATATTTTTAACATTATTATTTTTAAATTTTATATCTTCCAATTCTTTTTTTATAAATTCAATAATTTCTTTATTTAATATATTTTGATCAATTAAATTTAATATAAATTTTAAAATTTCTATTTCATATTCTTCAATTAAATTTATTTTTGAATTATCATTTATATATTTATTATTTATATACTCATTATTATTTTCTTTTTTTTCTATAATATTACAAACATTTATATTTGTTATTTTCTTGAATTTATCAATAATTAAAGATTTGTAAATATTATCTGTAATTAGATTTATTAATTTATTTATATTATTTAAAATTATATTTTTTCTATTTAATTCTTTTTCTGAATTATAATTAAAAATATTAATTAAATATTCAATAAAATTAAATTCTTTTTCATTAATATAATTTAATAATTTATTTTGTTCAATATTATTTATTAACTCATCAGGATCTTTAAATTTATCTATTTTTACAACATTAACCATTATATTATAAGGTAATATTTTTTCAATAGCTAATAATGTTGCTTTTTGACCTGCCTCATCATTATCATAAAATATTGTAATTTGATTCGTATATCTTTTTAATAACTTACATTGATTATTTGTAAAACCTGTTCCACATGACGCAACAACATTTTTAATACCAATTTTATATAAACTTATTGCGTCAAAATATCCTTCTACTAAATAAACTTTTTTATTATTAAGAATATGTTCTTTGGCTAAATTAATATTAAACAAACATTCATTTTTATGAAATAAAATATTATCAACCGAATTAATATATTTAGGTGTATTTTCTTTTTTATTACTTTTATCATTATTAAAAATTCTACCACCAAAACCCAATATATTATTTCTTGAATCACAAATTGGAATCATAATTCTTTCTCTAAAAACCTCTTCATAATTATAATTTAACAATCCAATCTTCTTTGCTAACTCAACATTTAAATTATTATTTTTTAAAAAATTATATAATTTTCCATCAGAATATCCAATATTAAATTCATAAATAGTTTTTTTATCAATATTTCTATTTTCTAAATAATTTTTAGCAACATCATTATTTTTAAGATTATCATTAAAAAATTTTACAACTTCATGTAATAATATCTTTATCTCTTTTTTTTCTTTATAAATTCTTTCCTCTTCAACATTATTATATATCTCCTCTTCTTCAATTGGAATATTGTATTCTTTAGCGATAATTTCAATAGCTTCAATAAAAGATACATTTTCCATTTTTTCTATAAAAGTTATAGCATCACCAGACTCTCCACAACCAAAACATTTATAAAAATTACTATCTTCAGAAATAAAAAATGAAGGAGTATTTTCATGATGAAAAGGACAACAACATACATATCTTCGGCCAGATTTCTTTATTTTTACGTATTTTTCAATAATATCTTTAACATTAACAACTCTTTTAACTTCTTCAATAGTTTTATTTGATAACATTTATTTCCTTATATTCTTACTAGTAATTAGAAAATTAATTAACTTAAAAATATATATAAAAATGAAAATCATTGATAGACATATTACAGGAAATTTCTTTTATGTATTTCCTTCAATGGTTATTGGAATAGTTTCGATGATATGTATTATAACTTATGTGATAGATGTTTTTGTTGTAGAAAGATATATCCCTTCTGGTGTTGCTTTTTACCATTTGTTATATTATTATCTTATGAATACTGTTGCATCTTTTAACATATTAATTCCATTTTTATCTTTTTTATCAACAGCGCTCGTTGTCTTAAGAATGTCTAGTAGAAATGAAATAATAGCTGTTTTTAGTGCAGGGATATCTTATAAAAGATTTACAAAGATATTTTTTATAACAGCAGTTTTCTTGATGAAAGTAATGTTGATATGTGAAAGTTGGATAATACCTGAAGTAAATAAAATAAGAGAAAGATTAGATTATGAATATTTTGGATTTGGAGCAACAAGTTCTGGAAGAAATATTCATTTAAAATTATCAAATGGAAAAATAATGTACATAAGGCATTTTGATAAATATTCAAACAAAGGTACTGATGTTTTTATTGACGATATCGTCGGTACAAAATTATTATCAAGATTAAAAGCTAACGAAATAAAATGGGATAAAAATAAAAATGTTTGGATTTTTTATAATTGGGAAAATAGAGAATTTGGTGAAAATAGTGATAAAATAACAAAAGGTGATAAAATAGAAGTGTGGGATATAGATATAATACCTAATGATTTAATATTTGACAATGAATTTCAAACTAAATTAAATATGGATGAGTTGAATGAAGTTTGTAATAGATTGAAAAAACATGGTGTCGACAATAAATTATTTAAAATAGAGCAAGTAAAGAGAGTAGTTAGGCCTTTGATGTTGATATTAGTAATGTTAATAGGTGTTTTCTTTTATTCTGATAAAAAAAGAACAAGCAACAAAACATCAATAGCTATTGGTTTTATATTGGCTTGCACAGTAATAATATCATCAATAGTAGCAGAAGATATAGCAATGTATACCACTAGAAATGTATACCTATTATTCTTTATCCCTTTAATATTATTCTCAATTCTATGTTTCCTCATCTTTAGACGTAAATCGTTACTTTAACCAACGTAACGTTGGATCTACGTTCTCAAACGCCGAACCGGCTTAATACATTATCTATAAAATACACTATGTATTCGTTTCTACGAATGTAAATACATCTAGTTGCTTACTTTTAAAGTAAGTCAAACGCCTCACTGACTTTTTGTAAAAAGTCAGCCAAAAACTTTTACGTTCTCAGACGCCGAACAGGCTCTTACTTTAAAAGTAAGTACCAACGTGACGTTGGTTCCTTGAAACTTTTAAAAAAAGTTTCACAAAAACCAAACTAAGTTTGGTTTTTCCTTCTCAAACGGCGAAGCGCCTCTTACTTTAAAAGTAAGCAATAGGATGTTTCTACATTCGTAGAAACAAATATATAACCTACTTTTTAAGTAGATACATTCGCAAAAACTATAACATATAACTAATTTAATACATCATCTATAAAAATACATTATATATTTTTGTTTCAACGAATGTTGAAACGTAAAAGTTTTTGATCAACTTTTTACAAAAAGTTGACGAATGTAAAGACATATTGGATCCAACGTCACGTTGGTTGGTATAGATATATTTTAAGAAAAAGTTAAAACATTTATATATTTTTTGTAGTTAATTATTTATAAAATATTAAAAATAATTGATTAGTTATAAAATAATATTTTATATATATAATATGGGGTTGTTTAATTTTTTAAAAAGTTCTAAAGATAATATATGGAGTAAAATAAAATCTTTTTTTATTTCAACTTCAAATTTTGATGAGTTATTAACAAAATTAGAGGAGTTGTTATATTTAGGAGATGTTGGTGTTGAAACAACAGAAAAACTAATAAAAAACTTAAATGAGTTTATTAAAAAAAATCCAAATAGTAATAATATTGGTGTGTATAATAAGTTAATTGAAGAAATAGATAAAATAGTTAATATAAAAACAAATGAAAATAATATCAATAAAAACACTCTTAATATTATTATAGTAATAGGTATTAATGGTGTTGGTAAGACAACATCTATAGCTAAGATAGCTAATAAATACAAAAAAGAAAAATATAATATTGTTGTTGGTGCTGGAGATACTTTTAGAGCTGCAGCAGTAGATCAATTAGAGATCTGGTGTAATAAAATCAAAGTACCTTTAATAAAATGTGATATAAACTCACATCCTTCAACAGTAGTTTTTAAAACATTAGATTTCGCAAAAAATAATAATTGTAATATGGCAATTATTGACACAGCAGGAAGATTACATAATAAACAAAATTTAATGTTAGAATTAGAAAAAATAAATAAATCTATAAATAAATTTACTGATAATACAAATAATGTCGAGACATGGTTAATATTAGATGGGTCAATGGGTCAAAATATTTTTAGACAAATTGAAGAATTTAATAAAATAGCCAATATAACAGGATTGATAATAACAAAAACAGATAGTATAGCTAAAAATGGATTTATAATAGGAATTCTAGATCAATATAAAATACCAATCAAATTTGTTGGAACAGGAGAAAAATTAGAAGATCTAAAACTTTTTGATTCTAAAATTTTTACAAAAGAATTATTTAAAGACTAAATTTTCAAATGTTGAGTTAATAGATTTTAAGAAATATATTAATAAATTTAATTTTTAAGAATGCCACACTACTGTTCTTTTAATACTTACTTTAAACCTACTTAGAAAGTAGGCAACTCCTTCTCAATCGGCTAAGCGCCTTAATACATTATATATTAAAAATACATTATATATTAGTTTCTACGTATGTAGAAACATCTAGTTGCCTACTTTTAAAGTAGGCACATTCGTAAATACGACCAAACTAAGTTTGGATATACCTTCTCAATCGGCAAAGCACCTTAATAGATTATATATAAAAAATACATTATGTGTTCTTGTTTTTGTGAATGCAAAAACGTAAAAGTTTTTTGATAAAACTTTTTTACAAAAAAGTTGTTACTTTAAAAGTAACCAAGTAATAAAGCCGGTTCGGCATTTGAGACTTACTTTAAAAGTAAGCAAGTAATAAAGGCGCTTCGCCGATTGAGAAGGTAGATCCAAACTTAGTTTGGTTTTTACATAAAACACACAATAAACCAATCCTAAATATAAAAAACTATATATATTTTTTTTTAAATTAGGTTAAATATTTTTTCTTAATTTATTAATTATTTCTTTATTTATAGATTCTATTATTTTTTTCATTTCTTGCTTTGTTTTTAATAAGTTTTCAACATTATTTATTGCATGAGTTACAGTACTATGATCTCTACCACCCATTAAAGAACCTATTGTATTTAAAGAACATTCTGTATACTGTTTAGCAAAATACATAGCAACATGTCTAGCTAAAGCTATATCCTTTTGTCTACTTTTACCTAAAATATCTTCTATTGATATTTTAAAATATTCAGCAACGACATAACTTATTCTATCAACTTCAATATCATTATTTAATATTCTATTTATAATTTTCTGTATAGAATTAGTATCCATATTACATTCAGAAGATACATTAGCTATAGCTGTTAACATAACACCTTCTAATTCTCTTATATTAGAATTTACTCTTTGAGCAATATATTCTAAAATGTAATTAGGAATATTATTACTATACTCAAATTTACTTTTTAGAATAGCTATTTTTGTTTCTAAATCAGGAACACTAATATCAGCCATCAAACCCCATTTAAATCTAGATACTAGCCTATCTTGAAGTCCTTCTAATTCACTAGGAGGTCTATCACTAGTTAAAACAATCTGTTTTCCAATTTGATGTAGTTGATTAAATATATAAAATAAATTTTCTTGTGTTTTTATTTTATCTTTTAAAAACTGAACATCATCCAATAACAAAACATCTATATTTGAATAAAATCCAGAAAAATCTTGAGAAGTATTATTTCGTATACTGTTAATATATTGATCAATAAATACTGTAGATTGTATATAAACAACTATTTTATCATCAAATAATTCTTTTACTTTATTACCTATTGCGTGTAATAAATGTGTTTTCCCTAATCCAACTTCTCCATAAATCATCAAAGGATTAAAAGGATTATTATAAGGTTTTTTAGCTACTGATTCTGCAGAAGATTTTGCTAATTGATTACTTTCTCCTTCAATAAAATTCTCAAAGGTATATTTTGGATTTAATCCAGATAAATTCTCAGGATCATTAAAATTCTTTTTTATAAAATCTACATAAGGACTTAATTTACCTAATTTCAATTTATTTATATTTTTAATAATACCTTTATTAGCTTCATTTTTATCTTCTTTTATTAAATAATCAACATTTATATTAGACCCACAAACCTCTCTTAATGACAAAGATATTTCATTAGAATAATGTTCACTTATCCATTCATAAAAAAAAGAGCTAGGTACTTCTATAAAAAATTTATTATCTTCAATTTTTACAGGGATTATAGGTGTAAACCAAGTTTTAAATGTTTCTTCATCAATACGTTGCCTTAACAAAGATAAACAACTATTCCAAATCTCTGTATAAGTTATCATAAAGACTATAATATATAGCTAATTTTTTAAATCAAAATATTATTTATAATTAAAAAAAATTTTTAAGTTATAATGAAAAAAATATTTAAAATAAAAATTTTTTAAAAATATAATTATTAAAATATATTCAAAGTAATAAAATTTTTAATTTTAAAATAATTAAATTTATATTAGTTCTACTGCATATCAAACTTTAAGTTGATTTTTAAGGAGTGCCACATTACTGTTCTTTTAATAAAAAATACCTACTTAGGAAGTAGGCAACACCTTCTCAATCGGCGAAGCGCCTGTTACTTTAAAAGTAACCAACTAGATGTTTCTACATTCGTAGGAACTAATATATAACTAATTTAATACATTATCTATTAAAAATACATCATGTATTCTTAGTTTCGACTATCTGTCGAAAGTTACTTAATAAGTAACCAACAATATTGACTATTTAGACATTAAGGCGCTTCGCCGATTGAGAAGGTAGATCCAACTTTAAGTTGGTTTACAAAAAGTCAGAAAGTTTGTAGATATAGGATTAGTTTGGGAAAAAATAGTTAACAGAATAATAATTATGGATAAGAGAATATTGACAGGTGTTTTGTCAATTTTTATCGTAATATTTTGTGTTGTTATTTTTAAAAAAAAAGGTAATAATAGTAAGGTTTATATTGAAAATTTAGGAGCAGATATTCCAACATTAAATCCACATAATTGTAGTGATTTAGCTTCTGGTAGAGTAATGTTAGATATTTATGAAGGTTTAGTTGATTATGATCAAGATTTAAATATTGTTCCTACGGGTTGTAAGAGTTATGAGATACAAAATGAAAATAAAACATTTATATTTCATCTTAGAGAAAATGCTAAATGGAGTAATGGTGATGCAGTAACTGCTGATGATTATGTTTATTCTTATAGGAGAGCTGTAGATCCTAAGACATTAGCACAGGTTTATATCGAACAAATGTATGATATAGTAAATGCTAAAGAGATCATCAATGGTAATATAAATAAAGAGGAATTAGGTGTTTATGCTGATGATAAGTATACGTTAAGAATAGAGTTAGAAAATCCTAATAGTGAGTTTATATATTATTTAACACTTCCAATATTTTTCCCTATTTATAAAAATAATGTTGAAAAATACGGTTTAAGTACATTTGCAAAAGTAGATAATATAGTTTTTAATG